>Ga0307510_10001049_pt1 | contig 29321 bp, 12 predicted proteins | sample 12_EM_MG_FD_207224 | JGI IMG/M metagenome (GOLD analysis project Ga0307510, IMG submission 207224) | Populus trichocarpa ectomycorrhiza microbial communities from riparian zone in the Pacific Northwest, United States - 12_EM | ecosystem: Host-associated > Plants > Roots > Unclassified | place... | reverse complement strand
TATGAGCATGTCTGCGCGCCGACAGAACACAACGGACGGAAGGGATGACTGGGGCATGGGCACAGTCCAGGCATAACGAGTGCACAACACCCGTGGCGCCGGGCACCAAAAGCGATGCACGATTCGTACCTGCCTGCGATTATCAGGACCGCTTCACTGAACCTCCACATCGAGCCACGGAGGTGAAGCAACAGGGACAAGGACCCGGGAGCCCTATCCTTGTCCCCGGCAACGTCACGGACCGGCCCACACCCGGGCACACCACGACCGAGGCCACACACCCGGCCCCCGTAGCTCAGTGGATAGAGCAGGCGCCTTCTAAGCGCTTGGCCGCAGGTTCGAGTCCTGCCGGGGGCGCCTATTCTGGCAGGTCAGAGCCCATCTTCAGCCCACCGAAAGATCGTTTCAGGTGGGTTTTTAACACCCCGGGAAGGTCTTTCGCCCTAGTTTGCACCCCGCTCCCGGGTCCTCAGTCCCATATAAGTCCCCCGGCCATGAAGTCACTCCCCGGTGGCGAACCGATCTCAGGAACGTAATGCCTGTTCAGGGCGCTTCTGACGATTCATCGGCCGTCTACAGGGCAGGCGTCAAAGTGGCACCTGGTCTATTCGCCTGGGGCGGCATCAGGCCGAGAGACACCAAGGAACTACAGGTCAAGACCTTGCTGACGCCGCAGGCCCACAAGCCGCACCAGCTACACCTTGTGCTGGCCCGCCGCCTCACCGGAATGGCTTGAGATCGTCCAGAAGGTCGTCAAGGACCGTCTCTTCCTCAACGCGAACCCTCAGTTCGGCGAGCGACTGCGCGAGAGGCGGGTCCCAGGGGACATCGGTCGGTATGCCGGTAAGGCCCAGCGAGCTGAGACCTGAGCCGACCGCAGCACGGTAGTGAGCAGCCGTGAAGCGCCAAGGAGACCACGGAACAGCGCGGAGCAGCGTCGAGGCGATACGCAGACCGCCCCAGTCGAAGTCTCCGTGATAGAAGAGAGTCGCTCCCTGGTTGCACATGCGACGCAGCAGGGTGAGCGCCGCCGTGGACGGCTGGCCCTGGAGGCAGACCAGGGGTAGGCAGTCGGACCCATATGCGTTCGCCGCCGCCGCGAGGACGGCTGGGTTCTCACACACGTGGATCCGCCGTGGTCCGGTCCGTTCTCCACCAGCCACCGGGGCCGCCGGGTGCCGGACCAACTGACGCAGGGTCAGCACCGTGGGCTCCCCCGAGTCGGCCATCCAGTCCAGGGCTGGTGTGCCACGAAGGTTGAGCGTGAGAACCGTCGACGACACGTCGTCCTTCAGGAGTCCTACCGAGGCCCACACCTCTCGTTGCCGACGAGCCCCCTTGTCCTCCTCAAGTCCGGTCAGGGCACGGACTCCGGACAGCACCACGGTCGTCAACGGCCGTCCTTCATCCAGGCCGTGGGCGTCTCCGAGCGCCTGCGCCGCGAAAGCTGCGACAGAAACGGCAGGGTCGGCGGGCAGGGCCATGAGCACTTTGACGGCACTGTCCAGAAGGGCACGAGCGGCTTCGGGAGTGCGGGCGAGACGTCGTACCCGGCCAGTGGCCGTCATCCGTGCCGCCCACTGTGTGAGTTCGGGTCCGAGAAGCCGCAGGGGAGAGTACGCCTGTTCCCACACACGGCCTTCCATGGCCTTCTGCTCACCGATCGGCCGCACCTGGCCGGTCAGGGTGAGGACGGCGGCGGCGAGACCGTCCGGGCTCGCCCCGGAACGGCGCAGTACGGCGTCCACGTCCTCCAGCCGTACGCTCAGTGAGCCGCCGGTGCTCGGGCTACGTCCGAGCAGACGTTCGGCGGTACGTCTTTGTACGTCGGTGGGAGCGGCGAGCGTAACCGTGCCCGCGAGCGGTTTCTCGCGGGCCATGCGGTGCCGGACACGCTGTACGAGCCAGGCCAGCTCCGGGCCGCCCAGGAGACGCCGTAGACGATCCTCATCGACGCCCAGCGGAGACGTCTCGGCCTTGTCCTTGCGGCTCAGACCCGCTCCGCTTCGCCCTCCCACGTCCTTGGGCTCCCGCTCGGCATCTCCGGGCCGTCGCTCGGCGTCCTCGGTCATGTCCACAGCGACTCCTGGGCCTGTACATCGGTTGTCGGCCGCGCCTGGCGGGCGGCCCGAGCCGCCGGCTCCTCCGCCTCGGCGCCATCCGCTTCCCCGGCCACCGCGTGCGTCCCGTCCCACGGGGTGCCACGGGATTCCGGCTCGGCGCCCCGCGTGCGCTCGGTCCCGTCCCACTCCCACCGGGTGACCAGGACCGCCGGGATCCCGTCGACCCGCGAGAGCTGCGCGATGGCGATTCCCGGAACCTGCGGATAGCAGGCCCACTCGCGTTCGCTGGTCATGACGACGTCGAGGTCGAAGGCGTGCAGCAGTCCCAGGCACTTGGCCCGGGAGTCGTCGTCCACCCCGGCGAACGCCTCGTCGAGCGTGACCAGCCGGGGAGCATACGGTCCTCGCGCGCTCGCGTAGTGTGACGACGCCGCCGCGAACAGGGGTACCGACACGGCGAGTACGCGCTCCCCACCCGAGGCTGGCCCGGTGGCGGACACCCACTTGCCGTGCTGCTGCCGCTCGATGCCGAACTCGTGCCAGGCGCGGTAGTCGAGCGCGACGGTCAGATCCTCCAGCCAGCTGCCGGAACTGCCGTCGGCCTGCTGACGGGCGATCTGTGCCTGAAGGAACTCCCCCACCGCCGAGCGGTCCTCGGGAGACCAGGCGTCCGCGGACTGCCGCAGCCGTTCACGAGCCTGCGCGAGCCCCGGAGGTGCCTTGCGGGAGCCTCGCCAGACCAGCCGCAGCCGCATCCCGGTCGAGGTGGGCCGTTCCTCCAGCTCCGCGTTCATGGCACGGACCCGCCGCTCGGCGGCGCCGATCAGCTCCTGGAGCGTTCCGGCGACCTCGGTGATCAGGTGGGTTTCGAGAACCTCGCGTTCGTGCGCGGACAGGATGCGGGTCAGCTCCGTGACCTCCGCGGCGAGCGCCTCGGTGATCTCGGGGACAGCCCGCTCGCGTCCCTGGTAGACGATGTCGACGCGCATACCGTCCTCGCTCGGATACGCGGAGGCACTGTGCCCGTTCCGGGACAGCGCGTCCTGAAGCCTGCCGAACTCCTCGCTCAGCCGCTTCTGTACGCGCTCCCAGGCACCGTCCGAGTCGTCGACGCCGGAGAGTTCAGTCTCCACGGCACGAGCCAGGGCGATCGCAGGGGTGGCCGCCCAGGCTCCGGCGTCCACGTCCGTCGCCGGGACTGCGGTACCCGGCAGGGCCACGTCCAGCAGTCCGGTCGCGGCGAAGCGTCGCAGAGAGGCGATGGCCCGTTCCCGGGCCGCGGTCGCCTCGGTCAGATCCTTGCCGAGTTGTTCGGTACGGCCCTCCTCGTGACTGGCCCGCCGGTCTGCGTCGCTCCAGGCCGTCCGGGCCGCCTTCAGTCCGTCCGTACAGGTCCGCACGGACTCGGCGGTCTCGGCGAGACGCCGTTGGAGTTCGGCGACGGCCGCGCCCACGGTGGAGAGCAGGGTCGTATGGCGTTCGTCGGTCGTGTCCGCCGCACGAGCGGCCTCGCTGGCGCGCGCCGCGAGTTCGGCCGTACGTGCCGCGGCCCGGTCGGTCTCCGTGTGCTCGGCGTCGACGGACCGCCCGGCCTCGGTTCGCTCCCGCAGCGTCGGCCAGAACGTGGCCAGAAGCGTGGCAAGTTCGGTGAGGGCGAGTCGTACGGCGGCCAGGCCCTCCCGGTCGGCGGGAAGCCCGAAATCGGCAGCGGTGGCAGCGAGTTCGGCCGACACCGCGTCTACGACGCGGATCGCGTCGGCCAGTTCGCTGGTCCGCTCCTCGTGCCTCGCGCGCGCCCGGTGCGCGGCGTCCGCGGCTGCCGCGACGAGCGCATGGGCTGTGCGCAGGGCATCGTCGTCGGGGAAGGACGCCAGTTCGTCGTCCAGGGAGCGGCGAAGCAGGTCCATCGCCCTCAGCGCTTCCCCCACTGCCTCCAACTGAGCTCCCAGGGAGGCGAGTTCCGCGTGCAGTTCTTCGATGCGTGCCCGGCGGGCAGCCTCCCTCGCGCCCTCGCCGACGTATTCGGCGGCAGGCTTGGCCCAACTGCCCGTAAGCGCGCCGGAGCGGAAGCGGCCGTCGTCGGACACCCAGGTTCCCGCAACGCGGGCCTCGGGTGGTTCGCCACCTCCCGGCACCAGGCCGATCGTGGCCAGCAGGCGTCGCACCACCGGCTCGCCGACAGCGGCCGCCCGCGCGTCACCGTGATCCAGCGCCGGACGCAGCACATCCGCGAGACTCGGCCCGAAAACGGCCGCGTTCGGCTCCAGGAGGACATCGTGGCCATCTGCCGCCACCGCCGTACCGTCCGGCCGGACCCAGGCGTCGAGTAGGCCGGATGCCTCCAACGCGGCCTCCAGACAGGCGCGTTCACGGTCAGCGACGGCATCCTGGAATTCGACGAGCCGCCACAGCGGTGCTCCGTCCAGCCGTTCCCGCACACCGGGCGTGCGGGTGCGGGGCGCCTGAGGAGCCGACTGCCCGCCCCGCTCCAGAGCGGTCAGCTCCCGCTCGAACAGCTCCTGCCGGTCCGCCAGTTCGGCGCGTTGGCGGCTCAGTACGGCGGTACGGTCGGCGAGTTCGGCGACACGGGTGCGGTGGGCCCCGGACACGGCAGTACGGGCGGGGTTGGGCCCGTCGAGGGTGACCACCCAGTCCTGGAGGCCGTCCAGCAGGCCGGGGAGGCCAGGGACCGGCAGCTCCCGGCAGGCGGTGAGGTGGGCGCGGACCCTGTCGATCAGGGCCCGACCCTGGCCTGCGGCGTTCTCCTCGGCCTCGGCCTGCCGAAAGCCGCTGTGCACGACCTCCTCCTGTGCCTCGTCGACCCGCCGCAGCGCCGCCCGGCGCTCGGCCTCCGCCCCGTCCACGCGGTCCGCGAGCCGCTCCAGGTGCTCGACCGTACGTCGTCGACGGTCGGTCAGCTCCCCTGTCGTCCGCCGCAGTTCGGCCTCAGGGACACCGTCCGGCACAATCGCGTCGGTGATACGGGCGGCCGTTGCGGCCTCCTCGACCCGCGCGCTCAGGTCGGTCAACGCTCGCTCGGCGACGGCGTGCCGGGTCCTGGCGGCGGCCAGTCGGCCCGCGGCCCGGCGCTCCGAGGCTTCGGCCTGCCCGAGGTCTTCAAGCGCCCGCGTCCGCTCGGCGGCGGTACGGAAGGCATCGGCCGCGGCCTGTTCGATCGCCCGCGCGTCGCGCATCTCCGGTCCGGCTCGCAACGCCGCTTCCTGCGCGGCGAGGCGAGCGATCCGCTCCTCCAGCTCCGCGGACCTCTCCGCGGCCGCGACCCCGACCTGCACCGCGCGCTCGCGGTCGGCGTGCGCGTGTGTCAGGTCGCGTTGCAGTTGCTCGTACCGGGCGTGTTCGCTACGGGGCAGCCGGGCCCGCCTGCGGGCGGCTACGCGCGCGTAGCGCCGGTAGTGGTCAAGGAAGGCGGTGGCCGCCTTCTCCGCCTCGCTCGCCGCCCGCAGTTCCTCCTTCTCCTCGTCCAGCGAGCGGAACGCCTCAGCCACGTCGGCGATCACCACCTGGTCCATGGGCGGAAGTGCCTCCGTGAGCGCGCGGGAGAGTGCCGCCTCATTGGGCCGCTTGGACAACTGGGGCTGCCGGAGCTGGATCAGCAGGTCCACCAGCGCGCCGTAGCGCCGCTCGCCGAGGCCGAAGAGGGTCTCGTCGACCGCCCTGCGGTACGCCTTGGCCGTGTCGTAGACCATGCCGTGCGCGCCGACGGCCTCGGCGAGCCGGTCCCGGGACAGGGCTGTTCCCGTGGCGTCCAGGAGGCCAAGACCCGGGCCGACACGCTGTTCGGTGACAGCGAACCAGTGCCGGGCGATGCCCCGCCCGCTCACCGCCTTCATTCCGCACAGCAGGGTGCAGAAGTGCTCCTCGCCCGTCGCGTCGTCCTGGCGTCCGAACTCGATCCAGGTGTAGCCGAGCCGCTCGGGGTTCGGGTGCTCACCGCCGAGCAGCAGGTTCCACTCCATGCGTTTACCGGGATCACCGTCGGGTTCCACCCGGCGGGCCGAGAGGTCGCCGTCGAGGAGGAAGGGGAGGGTCAGGGCCAGCACCTTCGACTTGCCGGTGCCGTTGTTCCCGCGCAGCAGCAGTCTGCCGTCGTGGAACCAGAACTCCTCGACGTCGTAGTGGAAGAGATCGACCAGTCCGATGCGCAGGGGGCGCCACCGGCCGGGGGCGGGGGTGGGCAGTGCGGTCACCGGCGGGCCTTTCGTCGTACGGGGAGTCCTGCGGATGGTCTTACGGGGAGGGGGCGGCCGTTCGGCTTCGGCTTCGGCTTCACCGGCCTCCTCCGCCGTTGCGGTGGCCACGGCCGCCGCTGTCCCTGATCTGCGGGGCACCGACCGCGTAGCGCGCCAGGGCGGCCCGGGCCAGGATTCCGTCAACCGTCCGGGTCACCAGCCCGAGGGCCACGAGCCGTTCCACTGCCCAGTCGACCAACTCGGGCTCGGATCCGGGCTCCTTGGCCGACTTCGCCCAGAAACCGCCGTATTCACCAGCCAGTTCGCGGACCTTGTGCTCCAGCTCCGCCCGGCCGACGCACCCTTCACGTGCGGCCAGGTGTCCGGCGAGCAGCAAGGTGATATGACCGTGGGTGCCCTGTTCCGGCATGCGTACGTCGGTGAGGTCGTCCAGCGGGTCGACCATGGCGATGCCCTCGGCGCGCACCTCGGGGAGGAGCCCGGTGAGTTCGGTGATGCGCGCGGTGATGAACCCGCGCTGCCGGGTGAGGTAGGACAGTTCGTCGTCGGTCAGCTCGTCGTAGTAGAGCACCGGGTCATCGAGCAGGCGGCGGGTCAGCTTCCAGCGGATCGCCCGGAACCGCAGTTCGTCGCTGTCCAGGGCCGCCTCGGCGGTCAGTTCCGTCAGCCGACCGTCGAGGCTGGTGGCGGTCACGATGGACGGGCCGCGCCTGGTCGCGAGCAACCCGGCCAGCACCCTGCGCTGCACGTCGTAGAGCACGTCGCCCGCTCCGTTGACGTACGCGTCCTCGTCACCGGCCACCCGACGCAGCACTCCGAACCGCAGCAGCAGCCGTACGACGGCCGCCAGGTCGAGGCGCTCGTCCCGGCGCTCCAGGGTGAACGTGATGCCCGCGTCACTTAGATGGGGGTCGGCGGCGGCCAGCACCACCTGCTCGGCAAGCCGCCCCAGGGCGACCTGTGTCTCACCGCGTTCGAGCGAGGCCAGGGTCAGGCAGAGCAGCACATACCGGCGGCGAGTGAAGGGCAGGGCCGCACGGCTCGGCTCGCGGGCCGGGTGCGTGGCGTCGGTGAGGGTGCCCGGGTTCTTGCGCAGCCGGGCGGCCTCGGCGTCCACGCGCAGGGACCAGCCGGCGTTGCGGTCGAACCATTCGCGCAGTTCCGTTTCGTACCGGCGGACCAGGCGGAACTCGTCGGGGTACGGGCCGTCGACGGTCAGCAGCGGTTCCTTCAGCAAGGCGCGGGCCGCCTTCCGGAGGTCGGCGGCGCGCTGGCCTTCCAGTACCTCTCCAAGCGGGTCAGCCATTGACATCCTCCGGGTCCTCCGGCGGCGTACGGTTCGCGGGCCCGTCCCGGTGTGCCTCGGTCAGGTCGATGATCTCCACGAGGTGCTCCGGCCCCCTGAACACGCCTACCTGGGTGCGGATCTCGGCGCGGGTGCCGTCGTCCAGGGCGGTCAGCCGGATTTCCATGGAACCGTCGCCGCTGGTGGCCACCGTCCGGGTCATGCCGGGCCGCCACGTCGAGAGCGCGTCGCCGAGCAGCCGCAGGAACAGAGCGAAGGCGACCGGGTCAAGACCGCCGAGCTGGGAAAGCCGTGTCTCGCCGCCGGTGGCGAGCGCCACGCGGGCCTCGGCCGTCTGCTGGGCCTGCCGCGCGGCCAGCTCGGCGAGTTGCCGACGGGCCTCGGTCCGGTCTGTCACCCGGCGAGGTTTTCCACGGCGTTCGTAGCTGCCGGTGCGCCGCAACTGCGGGCTGATGTGCACCGGTTCGGCCTCCCGCCAAGGAGTGGCGGGAGGCACGGGGCCGACCATGCGGGCCGCCAGGGTGTCGCCGTCCACGGTCAGGTGGCGCGCGGGGTGCAGCCCGAAGGCCACCCGCCACAGCCGGTGCCGCGCCTCGTCGTCGGGAGCTTCGGCGAACCAGCGGGCCAGCTCCCGGAAGTCCGCCGAACGGTCCGACCTGCCCGCCCGCCGGTCGTTCAACTGGCGTACCACGGAGAGGAGTTGCGGAATCGATCCGAGAGCCCGCCTGCGCAACAGGCCGGCCTGTGACTCCCGGCCCTCCTCCGACACGAACCAGTCGGCGAGCCCACGCCAGCGAACCTGCCAGCGCCGGTACGCCTCGTCTTCGGCCGCTTCCACCCTGCCGGGCGCCGCGTCGACCGCTTCCCGAGCCGCCGCGAGACGCAACAGAGGTTCCACGCACCCCTGTGTCGTGAGCATCCCGAGGAGCGAGGCGATCCGGCCGCCCAGCGTAATCAGGTCCTGGATGAAGCGTTCCAGGTACTGGATCAGGCGGTCCTTGTAGGCGAGGAAGGCGTCCACCTCGACGCCGTGCAGGTCGATGGTGCGTTGCAGGGAGCCCATGAAGGCGCGCGCGTTGTCCGCGAGGGCGGTGAAGCGCTCCGTGAGCGCCACCAGAGTCAGGTGGGTCTTTGCCGGATCGGGCTCGTCCTGCGCGGCGATGACGAGCAGGGCGTGCAGTTGGCCGACGATGTCGTGCAGCGCCACGGCCTGGAGTTCACCCCGCCGGCCTAGCGCCGCCTCATACGTCCCGAGTGCGGCCTCGGCGGCCTCTCCGGCCTGGGTGAGCTGGTAGATGAAGCGTTTGCGGTAGAAGTCCTCGGGGGTGGTGACCCGGGCCGTATCCGGGTCGGCGCGGAGGTTGCCCCAGTCGGCCAGGCTGTCCAGTGCCTTGGTGACGGCGTCGACGTCCGAGGGCCGTTCGGGCGCCGCCAGCGCCGCGTACACGTCCTCCGGCCGCAGGTGCACCGCGAAGCGTTCCTTGGCCTCCGTGAACACGCGCATCACACTGCGGTACAGAGCGGTGTTGGGGACGGTGAGGTGCGCGAAGGGACCGTAGTCGGCGCGATCAGGGGGATCGGCGTGTTCTTCGGAACCGGCTGCGGGGAACGTCATGGCGCGTCCATGGTCCTCGCGGTCCGGACACGGACGTGCCCGAATGGCCGGATCTCGTGGGCGTTCCCTGCGCAGCTGTCCGGATTACGCCCCCTACGAGCGCGTACGCCGGTCATGTCACCGCCCTCGCCCGGGGCGTCGGACCGGCCGTCTGGGCCGCGGCGACCGTCCGGGCCAGTTCGTTGACGCTGGCGGCGAGTTCGGGATAGGGCAAGGACAGATCGAGCACGTGCCGGTGGAGCGTGATCGCGCCCCCAGGGACAGGGACGCGTATGTGGCTGCCGTCGGTGTCCCCTGCCGCGGACACGAGGTGCCCCTCGGCCAGCCCGAAGCAGGTGCAGTAGGCCAGCATCTGATATAGGTTCTCGCGTTTTGTTCCTTCCTGGTATTTCGCGTCCACGACGATCGCGGGGTGGAGACCGCCGTCGATCCCGGGAAGCCTGTGAACCAGGTCAGGCAGCAGGATGTGCTCGTTACGGTCGTCGAGGTGGTGGGTGCGTGGGTGGGGCTGGCTGCGTCCACCGATGTGCCGTTCGAGGGCCGCGCCGAGGGCGCTGGCGAGGAAGTCCTCGAAGACCTTCTCCATGTTGAAGAGCAATCCGTCCACGCTGACGTGCCGCCCGTCCTCGTATTCGAACGAGGCACCCCGCAAAACGATCTCCGCGAGCCGCAGTGCGGGAACGTAGCGGGCGTTGAGCCGGTTCGGCGTCCAGGCCGCCACGGGGGCACCGGGCGGCGGCGCGGAGACACCTTCGAGCAGAGTGTCGAACCGGCGCAGCTTGGACCGCAGGCCCGACGGCACGTCCGGTATGCGTGCGAGCCGGCGGGCGGCACCGAGCAGAAGCTGATTCTCGGGGATGTCGGGGGTGTGCTCGTCGTAGGCGATCTCCAGCGGCAGGGCGAGGCCGGGGCGGCGACGGAGCTGGGCGGCGGCGCGGAGCCGACCACGCAGCATCATCGCGGTGTCCTCACGTCCTCGATAGCCGGAGAGCGGGCCCGTGCGCAGGGCCCGTTCGGCGGCGCGGGTGAAGAGCGTCGCGATCGCGGGGAACAGTTCGTTCCTAACCGAGGCGTCGACGGGTTCGGGCTGCCAGCGCAGACGTCGTTCGTGGGTGTGAGCCAGCAGGTACAGCAGCCTGTCGATCGTGATCTTGGGTGCGATGCGCAGCATGACGGTGCCGTCGCCCTGACCGAGTCTGACGGCGCCGACAGTTCGTCTGGCCTGGACTTCCCAGAAGGCTCCGTCCCGTCGGCCCCGAACGGGACGGATGTCGACGAGTTTCCGGGCTTCCTTCGTGCTGAGGGTGTCGACCTGTGCGTCGGTGAGCGGTCGGGCGTGCCAGCCCGCGCCCTCCCTCACATCGACGGGCTGGAGAGCTCGCCTACGCACCGGCCGGCCCACGCCCACTGCACGACTCGGCGGAGCAGGGGACGGTGTCGACGCTGCGGGTGCGCGGCCAGCTGTGCCCGGAGGGCGGCGCGGGTCGGGTACGGCCGGGGTGCCGGAAGCGGCCGTCGGCGTGCCCCTGCGGACAGCCGCTGTCTCCGCGACGAGGGCGGCCGGTACGTCGTCCCCGGCAGCGGTCACTCTGCGGTTCCCGAAGCCGCAGGGACGCCGTTCGGCGGCGCGGCCTGCGCCGCGCCGTCCGCGTCGGTCGATGCGGGTGTGCCGAAATCTCCTGCCATTGCTCTCTCCGCAGCCAGACGGGTCTCCTCCCGGAGTACGTCCAGGCCGTACTCGGCCGCCACGTCCACGTCGTCACCCCAGTGGAGTTCCGCGAGGAGTGGGAGGATCTGGTGCTTCCAAACCCGCTCCAGGCCCTTGGGATGGGTGTGTACGGCGGTCCGCATGAAGTAGGAGGGGCCAATCCGGAAGTCCCGGTCGTCCAGCCGGAGTTGCTCGATACGAGCGTTGAGGGCATCGAGCAGGTCGGCGGCATCGGGCGGGAGCTGCTTCCGCTTCAACCACTCCTCCAGGAAGTGGTTCACCGGCTCCCGGGCCGGGTGAAGCTCCATGAAGGAGAAGCGTCGGCGCATGGCCGCGTCCATGAGGGCGATGGAGCGGTCGGTGGTGTTCATCGTGCCGATGATGACGAGATTGCGGGGCAGTCGGAATCGGCGGCCCTTGTCCGAGCCGTAGAGCAGGTGCACGAACTCCTTGCGGTATTCGAGCAGGAAGTACAGCTCGCCGAAGACCTTGGCGAGATGCCCACGGTTGATCTCGTCGATGACCAGGACGAACGTCTCGCCCTTGCTCTTCTCGGCCTCCGCGGCCAGCGTCTTGAGCGGCCCCTCCACGAGGTCGAACACGATGCCCGAACCGGCATCTGACAGTCCCCGGCCGTCGGCCGACCCACCCGGCAGACGATCGTGCCCCGCACGCGGACCGCCTGCCCCCTTACCGTCCTCCGTCGCGAGAGGAACGGCGCGTGGCCGGAAGCCTTCGAAGAAGTCCTCATAGGAATAGGCCGGGTGGAACTGCACCAGCCGGATGTTGGCCTGGCGCTCGCCGGTGAGATGACGGGCCAAGGCGAGGGCCGTGTAGGTCTTACCGGTACCGGGCGGGCCGTGGAGGATCAGCTGGGGCCGGTCGCGGAGCAGTTCCACGCACTCCTGGAGCCACTCGGGATCCGGCATGGTCAGCGCGTCTGCCAGCTCCTGTGTGGCGTCCGGGAGTTCGGCGTCGGCGACCGAGCCGCTCGGGGTCCGGTCGGGGTCCTCGTCGAGGAGGACTTCGAGGTCGGCGGTGAACTCGGACAGTTCCAACAGGCCGGCGTTCGGATTGCCCAAGGGACCGGCGAGTTGGCGGGGCAGGTCGTCAAGGGTGAGGGGGTTGCCGAGGTTGGTCCACTCCACGGGCCGTTGCAGTACCGTCCCGTCACCGGTGACCGTCTGCACCGGCGGCCCCTCCTTGACCTCGCCGAGGTAGATCTGGTCACCGTCGGTCGTGATGACGATGTCGTCCTCCCTCATCCGCGAGAGGAAGGCGTGGAAGGAGGCGGCGGTCTCGCTGCGGCGGGCCTGGCTCAGGTCGGTGTAGTACGCGTCGACGATCTCGCGGACCTCCTCCGGTTCCGTCTCCGGCCCGAGGGTGGGAAGGCGGTCCGCGGAGAGGGTACAGACGCCCTTGTCCCGCCAGAGGGAACGGATCAGGGGCGACCCCGTGGGGTCCATGCCGCGGATCAGCCAGGCCCGGCGGGGTGGTTCGGCCCTCGCGGGTGCGGTGCCCTGCTGGGTCACCAGCTCAGTCAGGCGTTCGGTCGGCAGCCTACGGTTGAGTTTCGCCCGTACGGCCTGGCCGCCGGAGGCCGTGACGTCGTAGACCCGACTCTCCTCCAGCAGGGTGCGCCACTCGTCGTATTCGCCCTCTGTCAGCTCAAGTTGTTCGGGTACCTCCCCGCCCTGCCCCAGGGAGAGATGCCAGCCGGGTGTACGGCCGGCCTGGATCCAGGCCCGCAACGGCTCTTCTTCCAGACCGACGGCTGCCGCGAGGTCTGCGGTCGCGACCCACTGACTGAGGTCGGGCAGCATTTCGAGCACTTCCGCCGCCTGGTTGAAGGCAGCACGCTCGGTGCTCCAGTACCCGTACCGCTCGAGAGCTCGGGCGAAGAGCGCGCCCTTGTCCCCCTCGTACGCGGTGAACGCCTGGCGCCCCGGACCGGTGAGCCGCCACTTCCGCCCCGTCTTGCGGACCCAGCCGGCCTTCACGAGGTTGATGCTGTCGTACTGCAGCCTCGTCCGGGCGTTGATCGCGAGGTCCGGGAACGCGTCGTCCCACTCCGCCTTCAGTGTGGAGTCGATCTCCTGCACTCGCTCCCACACCTCGGTGAACGCCAGGCCGTGCCCGGCGGGCAGCCGCGCCAGGGCCTTCATGGCTGCGTGCACCGCCCGCGCGCTCAACTCCGTGACGGTACTCATGGCATCCCCCTCCCCGTGGGCTGCGACCACCCACGCGGCTCCCCGAACAGATCAGCTCCAGCACCCCCAACATAACGGCCACCACTGACAACGCATGTCCGGTGTCCATGCCGCCCCGGAGGAGCGGTGCGCGTCCGGAGTTCGTCGTCGTGGGTCGGCGGAACCCTTCATTCGGGGTAGGCCGCCTTCCGGGACGGGAACATCGCCGACGTGCTGTGACCGGCGTCGGGTCATAGCACCCTTCCGGCTCTTAACCCCACAGGTCGAGTTGCCCGTCCGGGTCGTCCTCTTCCGTCGGCCCCGACTCCGGCCCAGCGGGCTGCGCCTCGTCCTCAGTCTCCTCCGTCGTCTTCCTCGGAACCCGGGTCAGCGGGCTCCGCCCCGGCTCGTGGCGCCGCCCCAGACCGGGGGCCGGGGTCAACTCCGGGTGTGTGTACCGCACTCCCGACTCGGCCGCCTTCGCCATCGCCCGGTAGATCGCCAGAATCTCGTCCCTCGTCCGCGCGAACAGCTCCGGCTTCTTGTTCCGGAACGCCCGGAAACTGTCCAGCACGAGCGCGACCTCGGCCTCGGACACGCCGTACAGGTGGAAGTACGCGGCATCAAGCTCGGCCCGCATGAGGAAGCGGCGCTCGTCGTCCCACACGAACGGGGCTCCCTCGTCGCCGAGATGGCGGGCGAAGGGGGTCAGCTCGTGGGAGGTGCAGGTGAGTTCGAGGACTCGGGCGCGGATCCATGCGGCGGGGGGTTCGCCTGCGAGCCAGGGGGCGGGGGCTGCGTATTTGTCCGGGCTGAGAACGGGGAGTTGTTCCAGATACGCATACGTCAGATGGGCACCTGAGATCTTCTGCCGGGCGGCGAAGTCGAGAACGAACGCACAGAGGTTTGCCAACAACCCCGCCAACGGCAACTCCCGGTCAACAGGCAGCAGCAGCGGAGAGGTATGCCCCACCGCCGTCCTCGGCCCCACCGCAGCGATCACCGTCCGCTCGTCCGACCCCCGGCACACATCGCGCCAGCCCATCAGCCAGTCGTACGGCCACTCCGTCTCCGGCAACGACGGGTGCTCGGACGCCAGGCGGGCGCCCACGAGTTCTTCCCGAACCCAGTAGCGGGGCAATGGCACGGCGTACGGGTCGCGGTGGGCGGCGGTGTCGAGGCGGGGCAGGGTGCCCTTGTTGATCTGAGCCTGCGTCGCGTTCTCGTACGTCGCGAAGCGGGCGTCGTAGTGGTGGAGAAACTTGCCCTCGTAGAGCGGGAGAACACGCTCGTCCCCGTTTACGAACGTCGTCCCCGCCCGTGTCCAGTCCTCGCTGCCCAAGGTGTCGACTGTCAGAAAGAGATCCGAATCGCCGGACATGTGGAACATGGTCTTGAACCGCAACCCCCACTCATTCCGCTCACCCCTCATCCCCTTGTTCTCCCATAGCACCGGCACCCGCTCATGAATCCCCCGCAGCACTTCCAGATGCTCCGGGCTGTCACACACTGGCGAGGTCCGCGTGTTGGGGTTGATCGCCCTGAAGCCGTCCACGTCCAGTTCGAAGGTGCGGGCGTCGAGCTGGTCGGGTCTGCGGGCCCGGAAGGCGAGCCTCGCCCGCTCCTGCCGCAGACCCGATCCGGAGATCGTGAACAGGCAGAAGCTGTACCGGTTGGTGACGTCCGGGAACAGCTTCTCCTCGTTCTCCATGTCCAATACCGTCACCAACTGCCGCCGCTCCACCAGATCCCCGAAGAACCGCGCCGTCGTGAAGTCCGTCGCGATCCCGGTCGGCAGCACCAGCCCCGACAGCCCCTCCGGCGCCAGTAGCGTCCGCGCCCGCTCGGCGAACACCGCGTACGTGTTCACGTCTCCGTGCCCCGTCAGCGGGAAGATCCCAGAGCCGCGAAGCATCAGCGTCGTGCCGGCCGCCTCGCGCAGCGCGATCTGGAACTGTTCGTGGTGCTCACGGTCGACGTGGTCCTCGCTCTCCCGCAGCGCGGCGATGAGCTTCTTGCGCTCGTGGGCGTTGAGAGCGTCGGCGACAGTCTCGTCGCGGGAGGCGAACCACTCCTTCTCCTGGATCTTGACGCGCTCCCAGGGCGGGTTGCCGAGCACGCAATCGAAACCGCCCTGCCAGCCGGTGAGCGGGTTGTGGTCCTCGTCCTCGTCGTTCTCCACGCGGAAGACGCGCGGGAATTCGAGGTGCCAGTGGAAGAACTGGTTGCGGGAGGCGATGTTCTGGAGCGCTTCCTCACCATCGGGGGGTAGGGCTCCGCCTTCGGCGATGTGGACCAGCGTGCTGCTGGTCAGGGCGACCGGCGCGCCCAGGTACTTGGGCCACAGGAACGCCGCGCACCAGGCGTCCGCGACGCGCTGATGGCGTCGGCGCTCCTCCGACTCCCGGACGAACTTCTCGTAGCGACGGGCCTGTTCGCGTACGGCGGCCAGACTGCCATCGGGGAGGTCAGCGAGCTCCTCGGCCTCCATACGGAGTTTGACCGTGCCCATGCGCAGGGGCGTGCTGCCGATGGAACCCTGCGTTCCCTGTCCTCCCGACAGCTCCTTCTTGTTCGCGGACTTGAGCCGAGCGAGGATCTTGCCGTCGTCCCCCGCAAGCTTCTTGAACGCGCCGTCGGGGAGTCCTTCGGCGATCAGCTTCGGGGTCGTGCCGAGCAGGGCGTTGCCTGCTTTGACGCGGTCGTCCAGGTAGGCGAGGGGGCGACCTGGTTCGAGGGATTCGAGCCAGAGGGAGACCTTGGCGATCTCCACCGCCATGGGGTTGATGTCCACGCCGTGCACACAGTGGCGTACGACTTCGGCGAGCGCCGTGCGTACCCGCTCGGGTGCCGGTTCGGGGTCTCCGGTGTCGAGTTCCGCGTACCGGTGGGCGATACGGCGTGCGGCGGCGACCAGGACGTGTCCCGAGCCGCAGGCAGGGTCGACGAAGCGCAGGGCGAGAAGGTGGCGCGGGTCCTCGGTCGCGAAACGCTCTATCACCGGGTCGAGCGCCTCATCGAGAAGCTTCTCGATGAGGGTGACGGGCGTGTAGTAGGCACCGGTCGTCTTGCGCTTGTTGCCCGCGAGGGTCTGGACCCAGAAACGTTCGGGCTGGGCGGTGCGCCGGGGGCGCAGCTCCAGCAGGGACTCGTAGACGCTGCCGAGTTCGTCCGCTCCGAGGTGGCGGTAGTCGACGCGCTGCCAGCGGTGCTGCTTGTCCTGGACCCGGCACAGCAGCCGTACGGCCTCCAGGAGCGGTTCGTTGGCGAGGGCGGCGTTCCGCAGGGGTTCGGCGGCGCCGAGACGGGTGGCGGAGGCGGACTCGTCGTCGGCGCGGAAGTACAGTCCGCCGAGTTCGGGCAGGGCGAGGGCGGGGGCGCCGCCGTCCGTGCCGAGGGCATCCAGGACGCGGCACAGCGCGGGCCACAGGTCGGTATTGCGGTCGCCGGGACGACGGAAGGCGATGCGGCGCAGGCGGCGGGTGGAAAAGTAGTCCATGTACCGCCTGCGGGCGGCATTCACGGGCGGGGAGTCCGTCGGATCGAGGAGGATACCCCGGTCCTCGGCGACGAACAGAAAGATCAACTGGTAGACGAGGCGCAGGAGTTCGTGGTGCAACTCCTCCAGCGCCTCCTGGCCGCCGCGCGCGACCGTCTCTCTCAGCTCCGGGTTGACAGCGAGGAATCCAGTGCCGAGCACGCCCAGGGCGTCGGCGACCTGGTCACGGAGGTGGTCGCGGGCGCGGAGGCCGGTCTCGACGGAGTGTGCGCGCAGCCACTCGATACGGCAGTCCGCGGGGGTGAGAGCGGGAGCCTCGGGATCGTCGGCGTCCTCACCGAGCTTGGGCTGTGCGGGCGTGTCACCGGAATTCCCGGGCTCTTCTTCGTCGTCCTCCGGCTCCGTCTCGTCCTCACCGCCGCCCTGGTCCGTACTCTCATCGGCGGTCTCCTCCGCCAGGTCCGGCGCCTCCGGCTCCTCGGCGTTCCGTGTACGCCGTCTCTTGCGCGGCTTGGCCACCAGCTCGAAGCGCGTGGCGTGGAGCAGGGAGTAGAGCAGGACGAAGTCGGCGTACTGGTCGTTGTCGAAGATCGCTTCGAGGTCGAACTCCAGGTAAGCCGAGCCGACGAGTGAGGTGGAGTCCCGTACGACGCGCAGGAGTTGGCCGTTGGAGAGGATGCCCCACAGGTGGTCCGGAGAGACGTTGAGGAGTTCCTGGAGGACGGACTGGGGGGCGCGTCGGTTGCCGACCTTGCGGTCGAGGGTCTTGCCCCAGGCCACGAGATGGACCGGGAGGTGGTCCTGCCAGCGGTGGCTGGCGTGCAGCCGCTCACCCCGGGTGGGGTGTTCGACGGTGACGCCGTCGGTGTTGAGGGGGCCGTAGCCGAGTTCCGTGAACAAGCGCAGCAGCCAGGCTCGGCGGGTGAGGATGGTCGCGGACTTCTCCCCGGGCAGCCGGGCGAGGTCGTCGCGGAAGGCCCGATAGGCGCCGGTGAGGGCGGCCCAGGCGCGGCCGGCCGCGTCGCCGATCCGCTCGCCCCGGTACAGGCCGTAGTCGGCCGGGGCGCAGCCGGGCAGTTCCCGGTCGCCGGCGGCCACTCTGGCCAGCAGGTCGGCCGTGAACAGCCGGCCCTCGATCCGTACGGCGGACGTGGCCGGGGAGGGCGGCACGAGGGCAGAGCGGAAGTCGGTCAGGACGGCGGTCAACGGCGGGCTCCGGCGGGGAGGAAGGCGTAGACGCCGAGCTCGTCGGGGGGCCCGGCGGGGATGACGGTGATGGCACGGGCGGCGGCGGCGCCGAGCGCGCGGCCTCGCTCACCAGCAGCCTCGCGTACCCGTAGGTGCGCGTCGGTGAGCTGCCGGGCGAGTTGGTCTCCGTACTCGGCCATATGCGCCCGCACCTCGGGCAGGCGCAGTTCGCCAAGAGCACGGCGGATGCTGTCGAGCCGCTGTTCGGGGATCACGCTGCCCTGGGGTTCCGCGGTCAGCAGTGCGGCGGTCTCCTCGTCGCTGAGCCACTCGACGCCGCCGTCGTCGTCGGGGCGCCAGCCGAGGATACGGGTGTCCTCGGCGACCAGTTCCTTGCGCTTTCTGCTGTTCTTCAGGGGGAGGCTCAACTTGAGGCGGTAACGGGCCAGGAGCAAGACGGTGTAGATGTCGACGGACGAGGTCCGCACCACGCTCAGGCGGCGGGCGGGCCGCTCGTCGTGCGGTATTGCCGGGTCGATGGCCGAGTCCAGCACATAGCGCGCGACGGCCCGGACCGCGGGGTCGGTGCGCACCAGCGCGTGCTCGTTCGGCGGAACAGGCAGGTCACGGTGGAAGACCAGTTCGCGGGTCGCAGGGGAGGACGTCGTCGTCCTCGGCGTGGACTTCGCGGTACGCGTGGCCCTGACCGCGGTCCGGCGTGCGCTACGGCCCGTACCGGCCGCGGCAGCGGCCTGGTCCTCCGTCTCGTACACGCCGAGGGCGTGCCGCAGACCAGTCGGCAGCGGACCGGGCTGGGCGGCGAAGCCGTGGGTGTCCGGCAGGTCACGGACCGGTGCACGCAGCGCGGCGAGTGACTCCCGAGTGAACTCCGCGATGTCGGCGGGGGCCCCAAGGACCTGCCGGAGGGCGGTCAGCTCGTCCTCGACCTCCTGGGGCCGCATGCCGGAGTGGGAGAACTTGGTGGGTACCCTCGACTCCCGCTCGGCGGCGCTGTCCCAGGCGTGGTGGAGTGTGTCGCGGGCCGCGGCGATCTGCTCGTCCGCCCCGAAATCGAACGACAGCTGGCCGGTGCCGGCGGCCTGCTCGGGGCGGCCCCGCAGCAGCAGGCTATTGGTCAGGGCTTCGAGCACGCCTTCACCCGCCTTCGGCACGGGCAGGGCAACGCCCGTCTGCTGGGCGATGTCACGGTGCTTGCGGATCAGGACGTCGAGGACCAGGCCGTCGATTCCCGTGTCGGTCTCATAGAGCGTCACGGCCATGACGCGTTCGCTGCGCTGCCCGAAGCGGTCCACGCGGCCCTCGCGCTGCTCGTGGCGCGTCGGGTTCCAGGAGAGGTCGTAGTGGAGGACCGCGCTGAAGCGCTCCTGGAGGTTGACGCCTTCGGAGAGGCAGTCGGTGGCGACCAGGACTTGGCGGCCGGGGCGCGCGGTGAGCTGTGCGATCCGTTCCTCGCGGGCCTCGGGAGGCAGGTCGCCGGTGATGGCCTCGACGTGGGCCCGGCCGCCGAGCGCTTCCTGGAGGTGGGTGCGTACGTAGCCAGCTGTGGGGATGTACCGGCAGAAAACGATCGGATCGTGGCCGTCAGCGATGAGGGCCTTGACCTCGTCGATCAGCAACCGCAGTTTGGCGTCCTGCTCCGGTCCGGCCAGGGCCGCGGCGCGGCGCGCGAACTCCTTCAGCTTCAGGTCCGGTTTGCTGGGCCGAGCGTCCGTCTCGGACCCGGGCCTGTCTGCCGCTTCCTGCTCTTCGAGGACAGAAGCGGGCTCCGCCCCATCGAGGAGCGTTCCCGGTACCGCGTCCAGCCCCTCGGTCGCTTCGGCATCCGCCCCTTCCAGGACGGTGTCCCGGGCGATTCGGTCGGCCTCCTCCGGGGTGCGGGCGGCTCCGACGGCGGAACGGGTGGTGAGCGTCGCCCGGCCCGCGGCTGGGGAGGAGAGGACACAGCGCAACAGGGCGAGCACCGACCACCAGCTCATCCGTTGCCTCAGCTCCCCGTCGGGGCGGCGGACCTGCTCGCGGGCATAGCCGATGACGTCGGTGACGAACTGGGCGTACGCCGGGTCGAGGCGGTAGGGGACCTCGCGCAGCATGCGGTCTGCCGGGAACGGGGTGTCCTCGTCGAGGAAGTGGCGGATGTCGCGGCGGCGCCTCTGCACCAGGTGCCGGGCGATGCGGTCTCGATGCCCCGGAACCGTCGGATCGAGCTGGGCAAGGGCGGGGTCGAGCAGGCCGGTGAGCTTGGCGAAGGCGTCACGGTCGCCGCTGTGCGGGGTCGCGGTGACCAGGATCAGATGGCGGTCGCGCTTGGCGGACAGCTCCCTCAGCAGGTCATAACGCTGTTGCCGACCCGATCCGGCGCCGATGCAGGTGTGCGCCTCGTCCACGATGAGGAGGTCCGGGCAGGTGCGCAGGAAGGCGTCGCGGCGCTCCCGCTGCTTGATGTAGTCGGTGGAGACGACGGTGTAAGGGTATCGGTCGAAGATCGTCTGATCATTCTCGATGATCGACCGTTCCAGCTTCTTCGCGGTGGACGGCAGCACCAGTTCGGCGTCAAGGCTGAACTTGTCGCGCAACTCGCGCTGCCACTGCTCGGCCAGTGCCGGGGAGCACAGGACCGCCAGGTTCGTCGCGGAACCCTGTTCCAGGAGTTCCTTGGCGATCAGCGCCGCCTCGACCGTCTTGCCGATGCCGACATCGTCACCGATGAGGAGCCGTACGGTGTCCATGCGCAGGGCGGCCATGAGCGGCACGAGCTGGTACTGGCGCGGCTGGACCGCGATGCCGGACAGGCAGCGGAAGGGGCCGGCGCCACTGGACGCGGAGACCCTCAGAGCGGTGCGCAGGAGGGAGGCGGAGGCGAAGTCTCCGATGTCCTCACTGTCGACGAGAACGGAGCGGCCCGTCTCCTCGTCCGTCTCGTAGCGCAGTTCCGGAGCGGAGAAGCGCGGATCCTCGGTCTCTTCCGGGAACAGCAGCGTGTCGAACTCGCTGTCCCCGTCCAGGGAGCGCGCCAGCATGAACTCCGGGGTGCTTCCCGGCAGCACCACCCAGTCCCGGCCCCGGGCGTGGACCAGGGCTCCGGGGGCGTAACCGCTGCTCATCGTGGGGTCCGTCCCGGGCCGAAGACGTTGGGATACGCGCGCACGGTGCTGTGCCACTCCTCTTCGCTGTCGTCGCTCATCTCGATCACGAGCCAGCCGCGGTTCCCAAGCCAGGTCCTGGCCTTGGCGTCACGCGACTCGTCGGGGACGCCGTGACGGGGCAGGTCGAGGAAGACCGCGACATCGGCGTCGGGTAGACGGTAGACGAAGTCGGGCACCGCCTGTGCCGAGTCGAGGTCGCCGCCCGTCTCGTCGGGCAGTCGGTAGCCCTGCTCGGTGAGCCATTCCACGAACCCCCCGCCTTCCGCATGCGGGGTACGGGAGGCCAGCGCGGCGGCGTGCTCCGCCGGGCTCGCGGCCTGCGGCCGGTCCTTCACCGCCTCGCACTGCGCTAGCTGCGTCAGCAGCGCGACGGCCGTCTGGCGGCGGATCATGGGGTGGAACGGCTGGTTGTGGTAGGTGAGCAAGCAGTCGTAGCACCCGAACTCACACACTTCCTGCGCTCCCTTGGCGTGCCCTCGGTCCCTCCACTCCCCGTCTTCCTTCTCGTAGTGGATGATCTCCAGGGCCTTGGCGGCCACCTTGGCGATCGTGCCCGGATCGTCGTGCAGCAGCCGCAGCACACCGGCGCCGCCCTCCGCGCCCTCGACGAAGAGCATGCGCGCCCGGTCCTCCGGATCGGGGAGGTCCTCGCTCTGCAGTTCGGCGTCCTCCAACTGGAAGTGCGCCTCGATGCCCCTCTCCAGCGCGTAGCGGAGGGTCACGGCCGTGTACGGGTCGACCGGGACGGCCAGTCTCAGGACGGCGATGTTCTTGGTGTCGTCCGCGTAGGGAACGACCTTCTCCGTCCGGCCCGTACGCCGGAAGGTGCCGAGCGCCTCCTGCTCGGCCGAGGTCTCGGCGCGCTCGGCGACCTTGGTGTCGCTGAGCCAGCGTCCGGTCACGGGGTCGAGCCAGAAACCCTCGTCGCCCCGGGTACGGCGTCCGCGCCGCCCCAGGTTGATGACATAGACGGCCGCGTCGCCGTAGGCGATCTCGGCCGTTTCTCCGCCGCCGGTTTCCGGCCGGAAGCGAGCGGTGAGTTTCCCGTGGTGGAAACGGTAGGCGGTCTTCAGCTCGAAGGGCTCCCTGAGGCGTTCCTCCTCGTCGGAGGAGATGCGGCGCCGAGGTTCCGCATACACGGTGGTCAACTGCATCAGCCTGCGCAGCACGGGCACGAGCCGGGCCCGGCAGTGCAGGCAGTCCTCGCGCTTCTCCCGGTTGTCGTGCCAATAGCCACACTCACCGCACACCTTGGCGTCGACCGTGGCGATGCTCCCCGGGGTCTCTCCCATGGGCACCTGCACGTTGGAGACGGTGTAACGGCGGCCCTCGTGGTAGATGAGCGCGCCGGGACCGAATTCACCGATGGCGATGAACCGCGGCCTCTGGATGTAGGCGCCGTGCTTCTGGCCGTACTTGCTTTCGCCTGGTTCACCGGGGACGTACGCGGCCAGTGGGAGCCTCGGGAACGAGTACCCGGGCAGGAAGCCCTCGGAGGCGAAATAGCGGTACGAGTAGAAGTCTGAGCGCACTCCGTCCGTGGCGTCGGTGTCGTTGCACAGCAGGTCCAGCTGCTGTTCGGCCTGGATGCGGCGGGCTCGGGCGCGGCGGCGCTCCTGCAGCGTGACGGAGGAGTCGTTGGCGCGACGATCCTGTTCGTCCCGCTCGTCGTGGGCGTTGCGGTACAGGCGGCGCCAGCGGTCGCATGCCTCGTCGAAGGTACGCAGAGCCCCGCGGACCTGGTCCTCGATCCAGCCCTCGTACCACCACGAGGTCGCGGCCAGATCGTCGTGCAGCGGGGCCAGGATCCGGATGCAGCGAGTGATGGCGTTGCGTCGGTGGGCGTCTCGCTCCAGCCCCTCGCGAAGCTTGCCCGCGAGAGGCAGCGGCAGCGGGCCGCCCAGCTCCCGGGATGGTGCTGCGACATCCAGGATGTCTGTCATCCGGTGCCCCAGGCCAGCCCCGGTCTCGGCGAGCCACACCGCGTGGATGTGCGAGCGCAGGAGGTCCTCGTTGGTCAGGTCGATCCGCGGGGGCACCACACTGCCGGACACCATGAGCTGGGGGCGTCGGAAGTAGTACTGGTCGTGTGCGCTGCCCGTGGAGCAGTACGTGGTCACCAACGCGGGCTGGCCCGAACGCCCGGCACGGCCGGAACGCTGGGAGTAGTTGGCCGGCGTCGGCGGGACGTTGCGCATGGTGACAGCGTTGAGTTCAGCGATGTCGACGCCGAGCTCCATCGTCGGTGAGCAGAACAGCAGCGGGAGGTCTCCGCTACGGAACCCTTTCTCGCGCTCGATCCTGAGGTCCGTCTCGACCTGTGCGGTGTGCTCCCGGGCCTCCAGATCTCGCAGTTCGCCTGCGGCATCGCGGTACAGATCGCGGAAGAAGCGGTTGACCCGGCCGCCGGCCCCGGGGTCGAACGTCTTGCGCACAGGGTCCGGCTCCGCCGTCTCGCCATCGCCGGGCAGCCAGATCAGGGAGGACACCTTGAGCTGGTGGCCCAAGGCGCCGTCCGGCCGTTCCTCGACGATCTTGAGCAGTCCGGCCGTGTGCAGCACGCGAAACAGGTCGCGGATGACCACGTCGGCGTCCGCCTCGACCATCCGACTGCCTGCCAGCTGCGGAAGCGCGGCGAAGGCGTCCGGTCTGCGCAGATAACGCCCGTACCCGCCGCGGGCACTGAAGTGAACGGTTTCCGCAGAGGAGGAGCGCTTCGGCCGCGGCCCGGCGTACGCGGCCCGGGCCGGACTGCGCGGGCCGGCCTCCGGTACGGCCCACAGACCCAGCAGATGTTCCTTGCTCTGCGCTACGAGCTGTTCGTGCCCCAGTCTGGTCAAGCGCGCCTCGTTGACCGCGAGGGCCCGACGGAGTTCATCGAGGAGCGTACGGGCGAGTTCCTCGCGGTGCACGGGCTCGTCGTTCTCCAGCGCCCAGTGAGTGCCCTGCCACAGTTCGGTGTCGGCGGTGATGTCAGACAGAGAAGCGTAGTCGAACCGGAGCAGGCCGGTCTGGGACAGGTTCGGCATGGTCAGCCGCCAGCCGCGTTCCAGGTCCCCGTAGACACGGTAGGTGAGTGCCGCACGCAGGGCCGCCTTGGTGTCCTCCAGTTGTCCGTACTTCACCCCGGCGCCGCCCTGAGCGTAGGCGGAGAGCGGCAGGTCCAGCGCCTCGGCCACCGCCGACGGCAACATCTCGTGGCGCAGCCCGGCATCTCCGGCCTTCTCCAGCGCCCGGTACAGGGCTCCCCTGATCTGAGTGACCTGCACGAAGTCGTTGAAGTGACCCGCCTGGAGGCTGGCGTCCTGCCGGTTGTCGACGAACGTCAGCAACTTCTGGGCCCGCTTCTTCAGATCGGGCTGGCCACGCAGCGACCGTACGACGCTGGAGGCGACGATGGATACTGCGGAGCTGCGCCCCTCGGCGGAGAAGGTGGCGAGCTTGGCGAAGTCCCGGACGCGCAGCTGCTCGTACCCGACCCGGCAGCGTGGGCAGAAGCGGAACGGCGCACGGATCCACCAAGCGTGCAGGCCCGTTCCGGGTGCCGTCGGCCGGCCCTGTGGGGAGAGCCAGACCTCGGCTGGCAGGTCGTCCTTACGGGCCTTCACGGCGGTGCGCCGACCGTTGTCGTCGGTCTCGATCCAACTGGCGGGAAGCCGGTCGAGGATCTCTTCGGGATCACTCGGCCACGGCTTTTCCCTGTCCACGTAGAGGTACCCGTCGCCCGCCTCGGCCGGTGCCTCAGGGTCCTTGCGGGCGAAATAGCGCTCCTGACGGCTGTCATACGTGACGGCCGGGAAGTCGTGGCCGCATTCGCGGCAGAAGTGCAGGGGCACAAGCGGCCGGTCCTGGTGGCCGGGGACCCGGAGTTGGTACTGGCTGGTGAGGTGGCGGGGGGCCGAGACCGGTTCGAGGCTGGCGTAGACGGTGTCGCCCTTGGAGAGGAACTGGTGGAGGCGGAAAGCGAACAGAGGGCGTGCCGTGCCAGGGACCTTTGTTCGGGCTCCCACTTCGAGCATCGTCCGGATCGCCGCGGCACAGTCCGCCGCCGATGGAGCTTCCTCACCGCAGGCCACGCGCAACTGCCGCGCCGCCTGCGGGATCTGCATGGGGGCGCGCCGACGGAGGCGCCGCGTGGTCCCGGTGTCAGGACCGGGTTCCGGTTCCAGGCCGAAAGCATCCTCCACCCAGACGGCGAACGGGTCGGACTTGAGCTCGTGGTATGTCGTCGGCAGCGCGAGCGGTCCCGAGACCGCCCTGCGTACGGCCGCGACCAGAGCGCCCCGGTGTTCCTCGGGCAGAAGCGGACGGCCTGGGTCCGTCGCCCGCTCAAGTGTCTCGCCGATCACATTGTCCGGTTCGACCGTGGTGCCGAACAGCCGTGTCGCAACGTCGGCGACCTCCTGGCGCGCCTCCTCGAAGGTGTCCGCGGTGGCCATGGTCGCCGAGGTTCCGATACACCGCATGTCCGGGGCCTCGCAGGCGTCCCGGAGCCGACGCACCAGCACGCCCACGTCGGCACCCTGACGTCCGCGATATGTGTGAAGTTCGTCCAGGACCAGGAAACGCAACCCCTTCGCCGCCGCGATGAGTTCCTTGCGCTCGTCGGGGCGGGTGAGCAGGTACTCCAACATCATGTAGTTGGTCAGCAGGATGTCCGGTTTGCTCGCCAGCACGGACTTCTTGTCCCTGAGTTTTTCCTGCCCGGTATAGCGAGCGAAAGTAACCCTGCGGTCCACCTCCGGCACACCGTCCTCAAGGTAGCGCTTGAGTTCTTCCATCTGACTGTTGGCCAGCGCGTTCATGGGATAGACAATGATCGCGGAAATAGTGCCCGGCCGCGGATGCTTGAGGACCTCGTTCACGATGGGCAGCAGGTAAGCCAGGCTCTTGCCCGACCCCGTTCCCGTCGTCAATACGTACGAGCTGTTGGACGCCGCGATCTCGACGGCCTGCCTCTGGTGGTGATGAAGGGTGAGGGTGACGCCCTCGTCGCCTTCCGAGTCGCCCGCTCGCTGTTTGTCCTGGAAATACTGGGCGCACAACGGGTTCAAGACCGGAGGCTCGCCATCCCGCGGCTCGGTGAGTTCCGCCACCGTGCCGCCTTTGCGGAACATCGGATTGAGCGAGATCCAGGGGTCGGGCCAGCGGGTCTTGCGATCGCGCTCCGCCTTGAGATGAGCACGGACAGCGGGGTCGCGCACCCAGACCAACGAACGCGTGAACTCGTCATAGTCCTCGATGAGCTGTTCATGCGCTCTAAATACGTCCACGGTGCCCCCGCCCCTTTTCACGCCACGTGCGGAGACCGGCGCTGCATACGAAACCACTGCGTGATGGCCTCCAGCCGATCAACCCACCTACCCTAACCACCTCTGCCGCCACAGCACCCGATTAGCGGCCGCTCACCCTGCTGACGTACTGAGTGCGATCGCGGCACGACTCATGCAACGCCTCCCGCTTGACTTGATGACATAATCATTGTGCCATTGAGTGTGCTGTATGCGACCCCGCCACTGGATTCCGATGACCGCCGAACTCTTGACGAGATCGAAACGATGCGCCGCGCCCTGCGGCACATGCTCCGGGCTACCCCGCGCTGGACCCGTCAGCTGCGCCGCAATCTCACCGCCCGCGCGATCGCCGGATCGAACACGATCGAGGGATACGCCGCGACGGTCGACGACGTGGAAGCCCTCATGTCCGGCGAGGAACCGCTGGAGACCGGGGAGAAGACGCGTGCCGAGCTGGAGGGCTACCAGCGCGGCATGACCTACATCCAAGCCCTCGCCGACGCCGGTGACGACTTCCGGTACGACTCCGGCCTGCTCAACGGCCTGCACTTCATGCTGCAAGGCCACCACCTCGACAAGCGCCCCGGCCGCTGGCGCGACGGACCCGTCTACGTCACCAGTCCCGACGACCCCCTGGTCCCCGCCTACACCGCGCCCGACCAGGCGGACGTTCCCGCTCTGATGTCGGAGTTCATCGACTGGCTCAACGAGGGCGACCTCGACGCGCCCGTCCACGTCCGTGCCTCCATGGCCCACCTCAACCTCGTCAAGATCCACCCATGGAAGGACGGCAACGGGCGCATGTCCCGCGCCCTGTCCACCCTCGTGTTCTCCCGCGAGGCCCTGATGCCACCCGAGTTCTCCTCCATCGAGGAGTGGCTCGGCCGGGGACAGAACACCTACGCCTACTACCAGGTTCTGGAGGACGTGGGCGGCCCGCACTGGAGCCCGGAACGGGACACCCGGCCCTGGATCCGGTTCTGCCTGACCGCCCATCACCGCCAGGCCCAGCAGGCCCAGCGGCGCTTCGACGTGATGTCGCGGGCTTGGACGCGCCTGGTCGAAGGCGTCGAGGCAACTGGCCTGGACGAGCGGGTCGTCTATGCCCTGCTGCCCGCGTTCTCTGACGCGAAGGTCCGCCGCACCGTCTACCAGCACGACGCCGACCTCAGTGACCAGCAAGCCATTCGCGACATCCGAGAGCTCGTCGCCCGCGGCTGGCTCGTCCCCCACGGCAAGGCCCGTGCCCGCTACTACGCCCCCGGGCCCCTCATGGACCCGGTCCGGGACGAGGTCCGCCAGTCCATGGAGCCGTACACTGATCCCTACCGGCGGGAGCGGTGACCCACCCACCCTCTGTGGTTATGCCGCCAGGGTCGCCGAGGCATTCTGCATCTCATCGAGCCGATGCCGCAGATCTTGTTCCTGGCCACTGATGCATTGCGCGTACGTGGCGAACAACACGGCAACACTGGTGCCAGCCCACGCGGCCACCTCAGCAGGCGGGATGCCGTTGTTCAGCCACATCGTCAGTCGGGTGTGCCGAAGGTCGTATACGCGTCGTCCTGTCAGTGACGCGTATACGTGCAGTGGCAAGATCGCACTGCGGGCGCGGTCCCACATGCGGCGGTAGACGGAACCCGCGAGAACTCCACCGTGCTCCCCGGGGAAGAGTCGGTCGTCGGGGAGCAGGCCCGCCTCTTGAATACGCGCCCGCAAAATATCGACAAGCTCGGGAGGGCACGGCGCTATGCGCGTTTCACCCTCTGCTCTCCCTTTCAGATGCCGCTGATCGTGCCGGGTTCCGCTGTCGGTCCACGTACGCCCGATCTCGGGCTCGGCGGCGTGCACCACTATGTCGGCCCACTGCCCCTCCCCCGAAGCAGGCACGACAAGGTCGGAGACACGCAGCGCGACAGCCTCCTCCGGTCGCAGCCCCGTGAAGTACAACGTGGCGAAGAACGCATGCAGTCTTGGCCCGCTACGCGGCCGATTATGTATCCAGTCGAGCAACTGCGCTGCTTGCCGCGCATTGAGTAGACGGCGTCGATCGATCGCGCCAGCAGACTGTGGAGTGAGGTTCCGCCCCTGGGGAACCGGATCGGACAGCAGAACCCCGCGAACGATCGCATACCTCATCACCAGATGCAGGACCCGTCGATGCCGCTTCACGGACGAGGCCGCCGCCCGTCTCCCGTCCAGCAGCGTTCCCAGTACCAGCAGCACGTCCTGGACGGTCAGCGGATCAGTCCAGGCGGCCACGGTCGGAGTGTGCCGTCGCACCCAGCCGAGTATCGCGACTACGTCTTCCGGGGCATCGTCGCGGCGGTTGGTGTTGAAAGCCCAATCGCTCAGGGCCGTACGGACCCGCCGAGAAGGGACGCCCGGTGGATCCCGGTCGATCAGCGCAGTGGTGACGATCATCAACGTGCGAGCGGTGTTCTTCCGGTGGTTCGCCGACACACGCGGCCACTGGGCATCCGTGAACTGGACGGCGAAGTCGTACCACCCGACCGAGGAAGCTCTCGGCTCATGCCGTTCCGGCAAGCCGGTCGACATGCTGAACGGCTCGCCGGCGTGCGTCGCGGTCACCAGCTCCGCTCGGAAACCGTCGGCCAGGGCGAACGTCTGGAACGTCTTGCGATGACGCTTTCCACCGACGGACCAACGAACCCCATAGGACTCGCGTAGCTTCCCGGATCCCCTCTCGATCTGCTAAACCCTGACGTCAAAGGTGGTATCCATGGTCCGCACCTCGATCCGGTCCCACCTGTGGCGCCCCGCCTCGCGGAAACCGACGTCCCCGAATCGCTACCGGCTCTACCTCCATGATCCCACCACCAGCCGACCAGCAAGATCGTCCCACATGCGTCCCCCAAAATGGCTGACGATGCGTCACTGGATGACAAAAGAACAGGTCAGGGCGGTATAGATATGATTAGGCTGAGTGCCTTCTAAGAGCTCGTAACACGATCTTGTTGAAGTGCCCTGGTCCGGCGTGACCGATATGACGATTCGGCCGTTCGGGATGTTGTGAGCACTCGGCCGTGGATCGTGGACGACGACTTGTGGGCGCTGATCGAA
>Ga0307510_10001048_pt1 | contig 29362 bp, 24 predicted proteins | sample 12_EM_MG_FD_207224 | JGI IMG/M metagenome (GOLD analysis project Ga0307510, IMG submission 207224) | Populus trichocarpa ectomycorrhiza microbial communities from riparian zone in the Pacific Northwest, United States - 12_EM | ecosystem: Host-associated > Plants > Roots > Unclassified | place... | reverse complement strand
ATAACCAAGACAAGCAACCCAGTTCCGTACTATCTGAAAAGATAGTACATTACCACGCCTTGGTGCAGAAAAGCGAGACTCGCTTACATAAAAAACAACCGTCGTTGCCTGTTGCATACGTGCTCAACAATAGGATTGTTACACCAACCACTTCTGTACTATCTCAAGAGATAGTACCCTCCCACCCCTTGGTTCAGAAACACGTGACTTGCTTATGCAGGAGACCACTGTCATTGCCTGTAGCATCTAGGATCAATAATAGAATTCTTACATTCACCTTCAACTCCATCACTTTCGCTCTGTGGATGATTAATAACATGAAACTATTCTCTCCTGTGCAGAATTGATCTAAAATAAGAGATGTCAATGGCTGTTGTGTCTAACTTGTTGTGAACTGTCAGGACATTATGAAACTGATATTATATATTAAGATGCTAGTCCAGCAAAGTGCAACCAGGGATGTCAGCTGACTGGAGCAGACCAATCCTAGTCACAATAGGTGGAAAGGTAGCCGGAAGGGCTGCTCAATGCACAAAATTAGTAGGCACATGCACCATACTTGTACATGTTCAGATAAAAGGCCCGCCATATGTAGTAGGCGCTGGAAGGAAATAGTGGCCCAACATGCGCATTGGACCCTCTGGAGTGCAAGTGGTATGTCAAAGCACATGAGACACACGAGATGCAAAGAAATTAAGCCTCCAAGATACAAGGCAATTAAGGCTCCAAGATACAAAAGGATGTGATGCAACCTGTGAACGTGCTTTAGCCACACCTGCACTCTTTCCATCAGGAGAATAACCATTTTTGCTAATGTTGTTGGCATGTAGATTGCCTACTGACCCAATACTAATAGGAAGGAGTTTTTCCTTATGCAGATGTAGTTGGGGATTCATTACCAGAAGTATCTCTTCAAGTTACCCTCCAAGTAGACATTCGCTGTACCCAAATGAGTTGGATTACCCTGCGTTAAGTATAGTGCTTGTGAAGGCCTCAATAGTTTACATGTATTCTGGGACCTTACATGTTTTCTACCTAACTTACGGGTGATACACCCTATTCTCACAATCAATGCTCCTTGTAAGAACTTATTCAGTGAACCTTTCTTGCTTAACTATATCAATTTTAACCCCTTGTTTCCTCTCTGAATTCTCTTTATCTTTATATATCCTTACTTGTACTTTCAGTCTTCCCTGCGGTCGCAACCGTCTTCCTATAGAGTGCCCCCATTACAACACCTCTAATCAGGTTGCATCCGCCCATTAAAGAAATAAGCTTAAGTTATTCTTGCTAGCGCTTCTCTAACACGATGTAGGCAAATTCGGCACTGTCAACACGCCAGTGGATATCTATTCCCCGGACAACACCTTACACTACTCATCATTTTTCTCGCCAACCTTCTACCAGACTTGTCTTATTTTCCTACCGATCTAAGTTCCTATATTAACGGACATTGGAAATAGAAAAGCACTAGCAAGAAAGAAAATTCCCCGCGCCACAGGGATTCCTCAATATGTCTAGGAAAGATAATCCCCCTGTTCTCCTGCAAACCCCTCTTTTCTGCACCCCCGGCCAAGACCGCAATGCTCTTCCCACTCCCCCGCCCACATGAAGCCCGAATGCACGACACTGGCCAATACCCATAATGTGATATCAAACTTATATCTCATGAACAATCCGAAACTAACCTTTCCCAAAGATCACGAACTCTTGGCTGCCCACTGTGAGAGGGGTACTAGATTTGCACCGGTAGCGGACTCCGCCCAAGATAATGTAATTGGTATCACCGATCCCCTCACCAAGCGCCTCCCTGAGGGTCCCTGTGTAAACCCGAATTCCAGAAAGAAAGTTGATCTGGTAATTGATAGTGACCTCGATGGTATCCAACTCGAATTCCTCATGGTTGTCGATGTCAAGGATTAAGCGGCCTCTGGTTTTGTAGCTTGTGAACACACCTGTGATTTGAGCGGTAATTGCAATATCCCTAGTAGCGACAGCTATCACCGCCTTACCCGATCTCCTTGCTTCTTCTTCCCTCTCCCTGGCTTCGTGCTTTTTTACCTCCGCTGCATGCGACTCTGTTAACAATCTCACTTCAGCTCGAACCTTCTCAAGCGCTTCCTGAGCCTTTTCTTTCTCATCCATAAAGGCCCTCATTTCATCACTCCTTGCCTCCATAGCTTCGTGAAATTGCTTTTCTATGGATTCCACCCTCTCCTTATATCGCTTATCTAGGGATTTCACCTTCTCCCTAAATCTCTTCCGTTGGGCAGCCAATTCCTCGTTAAGGAATTTTCCTGCACCAGTCTCAGGTAGGGTCATCCTTTGCTCAACAATCTCGTCCTGGATATCGAGGGGTTTCCGTGTCTTGAACATCAACTTGTAGATGAGCTCTAATCCGGATTCCCTGGTGCCGTGAAATCTCTGAAGAGTAGCACCGCTGCTGATAAGCCCCCCCCAGAAACCCTCATCCCGGAGGCTAACTTCGCGAGCTTGCCCATCTCTCAGGTCAACGTTCGACCACTGTGTTGTTGTGAGAAGCACATTCTCCAGTACTTCCTGACCGCACAAACTTTGGAACATCTTAAGGTTTCTCATGGCAGAACCTTTCATGCGGGTATGGCTGATGGGGTGGAGGTAGATAATGCCGGAGAGGAGTTGGTCCTCCCTGTAGGCCGCCGAGGTCCAATCAGCGATCTCTTGCAGGACCTCGGTTTCGCTCCTCTCTGTATCATTAAAGCCAGGAGTGTCGACTAGTGTGATCGCTGCGCCTGCATAGTCAAAAGAGTAAGGTTGGAGCTTGGTGGTGCCTTCTTCCCGTCAACATTGAGCCCGATTACAGCAGGGACTACCTTACAAGAATAAAGCCCAACACTGACTTCGACCTCTCGGTTGCCAGTGACCTCCCTGATGAAGTAACTTTTGCCTGCCCCTATTACTTATCTTAGCAATCTAACAATCGACGTAGGTTTTGAATAAGCTTTGGATTTTACCCGTGACTCCCATTACGGCTATGATAATTCCTCCGTCCCGGTTAAGTTCCGATAGTCTTCTAGACGCTCGCGGCGAGTCGGGTTCTCGGGGCTGGTCGGGTTCCTGGGGCTGGTCGGGTTCTCGGGACTGGCGGACTTGAGGCTGGCTCCGCACCCGGCGCGGGCTGGGCTCTTGAGGTAGTTGTGGGCTGTATTCGGTCGCGTTCACAGGAGCTGCTGGCAGGCCTTGAGCATCAGGGTAGTTATGTGTTGAACGTCTTCTAGCCGCTGGCCGCTGGCCGGCTGTTCGGGGCTGGCTAACTGGAGGCGGGCTGCGCGCCCGACGGGGGTCGAGCTCTGGAGGTGATTGTGGGTGGTAACTGGGTATTCGCTCATTGTCGGGCAGTTCTTGAATTCCGGACACTTGTGGATTGCTGGATTGTGGTGGGTCTTGGTGTAGCGAGCGTTCCTTGGGGGCACGATTCACAAGAGTTCGCCATAATTGCCTAAATTTTGAGTTGGGCGCTCGTTCCTTCCCCCCATTCTGGTTCTCTCCAGGCCTGTTGTTCATGGGACGGAGTGTGGTGGACTTTATGCCGATGGCCGGGGATTCGTGAGATAATCTAGCTGTTCAAGCGTCGGATATCGGGCTTTTGTGGGTCACGATCTGCTGGTTAGGTTGGAAGCTTCAGGGTATCAGGGTGTGGCTGTAGCAGTTATCCTAGGAATAAGGAGCAGTCCTATATTGGTGCCCGAATGGCTAGAGTTTTGCCTTCGCTGCGGCTCTCGAGTTGCCAGATCTGAGGGGTCTTGGGGAGTCCTTACAGGAGCCAACTGGCCCAGTACTTGCGCATTCCACAAGTATCTGGATGCCTTGGCGCCAAGTTGACTCAGTTCGCACCTAGTTCCGCGAGGAGGTGAGGCCAAGATGTCACTGCATACACCCAATCAGCGGAATCTTGACGCCAAATCCATCCAAAAACCTCATGAAGGGGGTAGGGATGAACATAGGAAAACATCTGGTGGCAAACCAGGGAAGAGGGGATGATCGATGTGGAGGCGAGTGAGAAGCGATCAGGTTATGGGACATCTTAAACTCAGGTCGTTGCATAAAGTACAGTAACCGGATCCCCGCATGATGCGTTGATCTGAGCTGGCTTCACAGGAAATAAAGTTTAGACTAATAACGAAGTGCCGGTACTTCTTCCCTAAATCACCCAGATGTCTTCCAAGCCCGATTTTTTTTTCCAAAGTGCTTCCCCCCACATCATCTTGCTGATCATTTTTTTCCGAATTTTTCGTCCCTACGCGATTACAACGCTGTTATCCCTTAGCGCGTCCAAGAAATCGGTGGAAGATGCCGCAGTTGAAACGCCCAGGAATTTATTTCCAGTTAAGGAGGGGAGAACAGAACCTTTTCAATATCATCACTTGGCAACAAACCTTTCGGGTTTTGTGGCTTCTTTTTGTGTGGAGGAAGAATGCACTTGTAAGGCGACACCCAGAATAGGCAATAAACCAAGACTTTTTGTGACCCCGGGCCGCGCCGTCTTAGCCTTGTACCCGATTACAACGCCTTGGAATCCTGCAGCTTCTAACCTGCTCCTTGTATCGCACTAAAGCAGATCAGAGCTCATAAATACCCCATATCCCACACTTGAATAGCTAGATTATCTTGCGATAAATTCTCATTCATTAGAACCCTCATTCATCTGCATACACTCCACGGTTATCCCACACTCTTTATATGAGACCTGGAGGAGATAAGGAGTGAGCACCCAATCCAAATTTGCGCCAATGTGCTTCGGGAAAAAAGAGAAGCCCGGGCCACGGGTCGGATCGCCCCGAACATCCGACGTGCGGCCAGCTTCTACAAAACTATCACCAGATAACCCCGTTACTCCAGGGTACGGCCACATAGACAGGCTGCCAACACCTAGTGTGAAAGCGACTGTGGACAGCGCACAACCACCTCGAGAGCGCAGCCCGCCCCGAAAATCTGAAGAGCGGCGAGCGTCTACTGAACAATCAGGACTCAACCATCCGGACAGAGAAATCGTCATAGCCGTAATGGGAGCTATAGGTAAAATCCAAAACATATCCAAACCCTGCATTGACTGGCTAAGATAAGCTATAGGCGCAGGTAAAAGTTACTTCATCAGGGAGGTCACCGGCAACCCAGCGGTCGAAGTGAGCGTGGGGCTCTATTCTTGTAAGGTAGCCTCCCGCTGTAGTTGGACTCGAATGATGACGGGAAAAAGGTACCAGCAATGTCCAACCTTACTCTTTTGAGTGTGCAGGGACGAAAATCACACTTGTTGACACCCCTGGCTTCGATGATACGGAGAGAAGCGATACCCAGGTCCTGCAAGAGATCGCTAGTTGGGTCTCGGCGACCTGTCGGGAGGGCCAACTTCTCTCCGGCATCATCTACCTCCACCCCATCACCGAAGCTCGCATGGAACCTTCTACCATGAGCTCTAGGATGTTCGAAAGCCTGTGCGGTCAGGAATTACTGGATACTGTGTTTCTCACTACAACCCAGTGGTCGGGCGTTGATCCGGCAGAGGGGCAGGCTCGTGAAGATAGCTTCCGAGACGAGGTTTTATGGAGCACGCTTATTGGCAAGGGCGCCACCGTTCAGAGATTCAACGGCACCAGAGAATCCGGATTAGACCTTATCCAAAAGTTGATGTCAAACACACGGAAAGCCCTCCATATCCAGCATCAGATTGTCAGGCAACATATGGCTCCGCCTGAGACCGACGCAGAAAAAAATCTTGACAAGCAATTGGCTGGCATAGAGAAGAGATTAAAGCACCAACAGGAATCTCTAGAAAAGCGACATCAGGAAGCCCTAGGGGCAAAAGATGCTGAATTAAACCAGCTCCGTGCGGCAGGGCAAGCAGAAGCTCAGGAGCTCGAACATGCTAGGACTGAACGGAGATTTTTTGAACGGTTGCTTGCGGCGGAGAGAGAAAAGGCAGGTCCTAGTCAACCAGCCGGTTCCCGCCCAACAACATCTGGAACGTCCATTTCCTAGCCGATTTCTCTGATATCACCTCAACACCAAGGCTCATACGAATTAGGCCAAGGTATCTGGCTACTATTGACACCGGCTAAGCACTCTCCAATAGTCCCCTGGTGTAACCCAGAATATTCCGCAACTTGGGCCACCCATAGTCCAGTCTGTTGGTCCCAGGCAGTCATCCAGACTGTCGCCAAGATGCCCGTCCGTCCTAGGTGTCCTTTTCGGCACCGCCATCCATCTCAACCACAGATGGCCCGCGGACCCGGGTTCACCGCCACGACGCCGCAGGTAGGTTCGTAAGCTACAGACCGGATGCCAGTTACTCTTCGACATAACCGATCACGAGGAGTTGAAGTCGAATATCTTTGGGATCGAGGTCTATTTCCACCCTAAAATCCTTCTTATCCCGGGACTTCTGCTAAGGTAGTTCTAGTGCAATCTGATATAGGCGCGGTTGGTGCCAATAACGAATTGGACGGAGACACTACCGGTACAAATCTAGTACGCCTACTAGAACTGATAACCTGAATTCTTCATATTTTGCAAGTGCCAATTCTGAATGGTTTGTGAGATATAATAGTGGGACTCTATCATTTGCGGTGGGTGAGTGTCTTGAAACCAGAAGGTTGGAGAAGACAGGAGTCGGAAGTGAATAAATGTATTGACGAGGACTGGAGGGTTTCTTTTTCTGGGACCCCTTGGGATATCTCCTAGCACAGGGAAATGCTTTCTTTTTCCGGTTCTTCACTCTTCTCAGTGCCAGTTAATCTTAGATAGAACTGTGGGAAAATAAGAGAAATTAGTAAGATGGCAGGTACTCTGCTGTAGCAAGATCAACTCAAAATACCGGACTTTTAATTTAGTCTTGTGTGGGGCATTAAGGGTGGGTATGTCGAACTCCCTCTTCCTTGAGGGCCTCCTCATCCACTCAGAGAACACTAGTTGCTCCATCCATTGGGCGAAGACTGCGACGAACTATGATACTTACATCATGCTTGTCACAATTATTCCTAACTTTGCTCTCTTTAGTTGCTTCACAGATCGCTTCCACTACCAGCTCTGCGGGCACTTAGCGCGGTGCTCGAAAACACACGAAGGGATAGTGAAATCGAACTTTTAGCTAAGTCTCATGGTGTGGAACAAAGTGTCTAATACATGGACCACCCCGTGGCGTCATGTAATGACTCTGTCTGCAAGGGCAAACAATTGTGGGAAGGGAAAATTGTTTATGAAGGGGTAGAGTTTGATGCCAGATTTTATATTTAATATCGAGGTTCAACAGCCAATACGGTAGACATACTATAGGATCAATAATGCCTTATCATCGTCCTTCACATCCATCGGTATTCGTTAGGCTAATGTGATAGAGTGCAAAGGACAAGAGATATAAAAAACCCCGGCCATAGCAGGAATTGAACATCAGGTTTTTAGAAACAACGAAATTATTAAATTTTACCTCTTTGACTGGTGAAGCAATGAAAAAGGTTATGCCGACCCCCATGTCATGTCTCAGAGAGATATGACCAAGGGAGCCTCAGTATTTTTCAGTGATAATTTGGGTAGGCATGGTCACATTTCTACCGGTACATTTGTTGGTTATCACAAATTCGCAGATTTGCAAACCTCAGACCATGGCAAATATTAGCTATGTGATCATGTCTACGCACATCATCACCGAAAAATACTCAGAGCTCTTTAGTTATCCTCTATCTTTGGTTAGCATATCATTTTCTACTGTTACATCAGTAAAAGATATAGGGGGAGCCCCCCGTCTCGGAAAATAGAGGCACTTCACGGTGCGACCATGCAAGCATGCAAGGGGCTTGGTCCGCGTTCTAGAATCTTCCCACGACAAGCAATCAGGAAGATTCGACCCGGGTCACACGAAATCACCCGGACACCCAAAATAACGGCTCTCGGTCCAATTAGTCTCTTGGCCTGTCCGCCCGGGACAATAGTGAGCCATAGCTCTATCCACCACACAGACGCTTTAATATATGGCACCCGGTAGTTATCCGTAAACCGCAGAAATACTCGGGCCCATTTAAAATGTGGAAAGCAAACCTATTTAGGTAACCTGGAGTAGGTCTACATGGACAATATCGTTTCCACAATGGAAATCCCGAGTAGTACTGTGGCGTGAGAAATTGTATTTATGACTTACTCGCTTTGTTTCATATATGGTTTCTGATTCACAGGTAGTTAGAGAGCTAGCATCGTGGATGAGAGCGGTTTGCTTCGGAGCACGTGATATGGACAGGGGGGGCAAGGTTATAAGTGGCTGTAAGTAGATTCATGGAAACAACAGGGAGCGCACGACAGGAAAACAACGACAACCTCAACGAAGAGGCTTTTCCCGGAACGTGATTGGGATTTTTCTTTCTTTCTTCATCGTGAGTTTCGTGATTCTATCGACTTCGTTCTGCTTCCGGCTGTGTGAGCGGTGTTTGCCCCTCCGGTAGTATCGATTTGTTTCTTTTTGTTTCTTGTCCGTTCGTGAAATCATTTCCACTGTGGGAAGTGAATCTGCGGCTACCGACAGCCTTTTCTCTTGTGGCCCGGAATCGAAGTTTCAGTACCTTTCTCAAGCACGAGATCTTTCATATCACGATTCTATAGGTACGCTGGTATCTAAAACTTTAAATGGGGCTGAATGTTTTAGTGGTTTAGGGGATCTAAAAGCTTTGGTGCTAGATCACTGGCTGCGAGACTTGGTGATGGGATGCAGAAGGGAAGGTGGGGGTCAGGGATAGAGGAGTTTCACCTTGTCACCTAATACTCGTATGATTTTCTCTCCTGTACGGTTACAGGCGCATCGGTTATGACACCTCTTCCCAAAAGCGCACGTTCATATGCATTGACGCTCTAGACGAATATGTGCCAGAGGATCGGGTCAAACTTCTCGATTCGCTGAACCAGGTCCTCCAAAACTCTCCAGGCACTAGAATATTCGTGACTGGAAGACCAGATATCCGACCCGAGATCGGAAGCCGGCTTGCTGGAAGAGTGACAAGTCTATCCATAAGTACCAAGAGAGATGATATTATCCGATATCTCCATGCTAGGCTGGCAGAGGGCACAACTCCAGATGCGATGGAAAGTAGCCTTCTGGCAGACATCCTAAAAAAAATTCCAGAAGATGTTTCTGATATGTAGGTAGAGGCAACCGCACTGCGGAAACTACCTCAAGCATCCACTGATACGGTAGATACTTGCTAGAAATCTACTTGTCTCACTAAATATCGATGCGATCTTACAGGAAACAACTATCTATCGCAGGCGACAAAAGCTCAGTACAATGACAGATGGGTTAGGGTTAGGGGATGCTTATGGCGCAACGATGGATCGGATAAAGGGGCAGGGTGGAGAGAAAGCGAGGCTTGGCATGGCTGCTTTGATGTGGATATCTCATACAGAGCGGCCCTTAAAGGCCAATGAACTGTGCCATGCTCTTGCAGTTGAAATAGGATCGCCGAATCTCAGTACCGACAATGTTCCTTCAATTGGTACATTGCTCGCCTGTTGTCAAGGACTTGTTGTAGTAGAAAAGGAGGGTTCCACAGTCCGGCTGGTCCACTTTACTCTTCAAGAGTACCTCCGGGCTTATCCCGAGCTTTTCGGTGCGGCTCATTCAACACTCTCAGAAATCTGCTTAAGTTATCTGAATTCCGAGCAAGTCAAGACCCTTCCGACCAGTCTCTCCTCCAACCTCCATGATGCACCATTTCTTGAATATTCTTCAGCCTATTGGGGAGTGTACGCAAAAAGAGACCCTTCGGATTGCACGAAACAGCTTGCACTCAGGCTATTTGAGGGCTACGGTTACCACATATCCACTAAAATTATCTTGAAAGCACAGAGGATGTATTGGTATGCCGTTGATTTCGATAAACCTTCCTTGTTTAATGGTCTACATTGTGCATCCTTCTTCGGGATTGTTGAGATTGTAGTTTGTTTAGTAAAGATGGAAGGCTGCGATATTAACCAAATGGACTTCATGGGCAATACACCACTCCATTGGGCTGCCTGGAATGAGCACGAAGGGGTAGTGAGAACACCACTCGGATTAGACGGCATTAGTCCCGACAAACCGGATGGTTGTGGCCGAATTATACTGCATCATGCTGCTGGGAGAGGGTGCGAGGGAGTTGTGAAAACATTGCTCGCACGGCACGGTGCCAACCCTGATAAACCTGATAATAACGGCCAAACACCGCTCTGGTGGGCTGCTGCAGATGGGTGCGTGGGAGTCGTGAAAATCTTACTTGGATGCCGCGACGTCAGCTCCGGCAGATCAGATAACAACGGTCGAACACCACTCTGGTATGCTGCTGCGATTGGGTGCGAGGGAGTGGCGAAGGTACTACTCCGACGGGACGACGTCAACCCCGACAGACCAGATAACCAAGGCCGAACCCCATTCTGGGGTGCTGCTATGACTGGGCACGAGGGAATGGTGAAAATACTACTCAGACGAGACAACGTCAACCCCGACAAACCAGTAACGACAGCCGGACACCACTCTCGATTACTGCTTCCATGGGGTGCCAGGGAGTGGTCAAAATTCTACTCAGACGAGGCGACGTTAACCCCGACAAACCAGATAACCAAAGCCGGACACCACTCTGGGGCGCTGCTTGGAAAGGTCCTGAGGGAGTGGTGAAAATGCTTCTCGGACGAGACGGCGTCGACCCCAACAAATCAGATAACCAAGGCCGAACACCACTCTGTCTTGCTGCCTCCGAAGGGCGTGAGGGGGTGATGAAAATACTGCTGGGACGGGGCGACATCACTCCCGACAAAGCAGATAACAACGGTCAAGCGCCATTCTGGTGGGCTGCTTTGAGCGGGCACGATGGAGTGATGAACATACTGCTTGGGCGGGACGACCTCAGCCCCGACAGACCAGATAACATAGGACGAACACTACTCTGGGCCGCCACCCCTGAGGGGCATGAGGGAGTGGTGAAAATACTACTCGCACGAGACAACGTCAACCCCGACAGACCAGATAACAAAGGCCAAACACCACTCTGGGCCGCCGCCTCCGAAGGGGACGATGGACTGATGAATATACCGCTCGGACGAGACGATGTCAATCCCGACAAACCGGATAACAAGGGCCGAACACCGCCCTGGACTGCTGCCTCCGAGGGGCACCAGGGGGGGGTGAAAATACTACTCGGACGAGACGACGTCAACCCCGACAGACCAAATATCAACGGTCGGACACCACTCTGGTGGGCTGCTCGGGATGGACACGGGGGAGTGATTCAACTGCTACTCTCGCGGGAGGACGTCACCCCAGACAAGCCAGATAAATACGGCCAAACGCCACTATTTTGCGCTTTTGAGAATGGGCACCTGGGAGCGATAGCGCTTCTCCAGCCTCCGGAATCTGCAAGCCCGAACCCCCCATGAGAGCGAGAAATTGCTCCCTAGCTGCCTTCGAAGGTTGATAATCTGTGTGCCATCCCCCTATAGACCGCCACATCTCCACAACACGCCCATTACCGCCACTGCCTCCTCCCTCCTAGTCTCGCCTAACCTCCTGTGGTTCAAGTGCCCACCTTCGGCTAATTCCCGTTTTCTCCTTCCTCCCAGAATAAGCCCTCGGATAGAACCCTGGGTTAAAAATTTGTCTTACTGTCCAGGGAACCAGCCGCCGAATCCTCGCGATTACTTGCCTATGTAGCCAAGTCAGGATTTATCACTTTCCGTCCAAGGTCAAGAGTTTGAGCCTTAGCGGGGGAATTTTCTACTTGACTAAAATAAGCAAGTATGACTCCAATATCCACTATATTTACTTTCCTTTCCATGTTATCTAGTTGAATATTCTCTCAGCCGATCGATTCTTTCATTAATTTGTCCACAATTCCCTATTTCCCCCTCTCTCGCCACACAATCTAAAGTACAGAGGCAGGAGTTATTCAGATATAAATGGAGAATAAATAAAGCTCAAGTATTTCTAGCCGCCCGTGAAGGGCAATGGAGAGCTAGATGTTAACTATTGTATAGCGGTGATTTGTTTAAACCAAAGACCTAGTTTAATAAACAGTATGGTTATGCACAAGTATCCCCCCCCGGTGGGTGCCAAAGCCCAATCCTAAAGACCACTCTCAAATCCTACTCTCACCCCCTTATCGGCGATAATCAAGTTACGGCACCGAATAGCAACTGGAGTGGATAGCATGCAACTACTTCTCTTCCTCTTGCTTGCTAAATTGAGGCCAAGTCAGGTGCATATAGGAAAAACATAACTATATCGTTCGCACCCCTTCAGCAATTACCCTCTTCATGTCTATCATACTTTCTTCCGCAAATGCCCTGTGCCCTCAATGAAAGCACAATCAAGAGAAAGAAACATTCTGTATTATCACTTCACAATGGAAACACGTCACAGACAGTCCCATATTCTTGCATTTTTAGTTCAATGCCTGTTTCTTGTACTTCCTACATCTAGATAGAGTTGATGTATTCTTTCCACAGTCCATACTTCTACGTGTATGTGAAAAGAAAAGTTTTTTCGATTGTTACAGGTTGAGGGCAGTGTTCCGAACCGTCCAGTCCGCCCGTCTTGGAGGTAGGACCAGACGCCCTACCAGGCACGGCAGGGCCCTGTGGTTTTTTCCCGTTACATCTATTTGGCTGGTATGCTCAGAAACTTCAAGCTCACGATTTGATCTCGCTCATAGTTCATGATCAGGCGAGTCATCGTAAACTAATTAGGAAGGAAGAATACACATTTAAGAAATAAAAATGCCAAAAGTGTTTGCCAAATTAGAACTCAAAAAGCACCGGCTTAAATCTGCAAGGCAGCAAGCATATCCCCGCTGGAGAGGGCACTAGCAGTATCGCCGTAGGAAAGTTCTAATATTGGTTGCAGATATCCGGATCCGAGAGGGTCATCTAAGTCTCCCGGTAACTCTTCTGGAAAATCCCAGGCAGTGTGCTGCAAGCCAACTTCGGTTACATCCGTTGTTTCACCTTGTTGCAACATCACCATGACTATTGTTAATGCGAAAGACTTATGGAAGTCTTTTTTAAAAAAAGTAAAGGCTTATAGCAGAATTATTGGTTTAGTCTTATCTTAATACTTGTAGCACTAGATGATTTACGCCTTCTCTTTCTTGCAGGCATAATATATCTTTATTGTTGCAGGTTCCATGGCATCACCATACATCACTCATAGTTTGTCGGCAGCCCCTGGCCATCCCCTTCATTTTTTTTCCGCATGTGCCAGGCCGTCATTCCTAATATCTGCCGTCTGTGGACCCCCCCCCCCCCGCCGCCGCAGTCCTTACCCACCCTACCGTCTCCTAATACACCCTATACTTAGAGCGATTCATAAAGTATTCGGATATTTTAGCGCCAAGATTGGGGAGTTCAGGTGTATACTATAACGTCTTGGCGCCAATCCATCCGAATACTTTATAAATTGCCAAGTAGTCCCCCCCGCAATCCCGACCGTCCTGCCATCTCCCCTGCAGTCCGCCTAAGCAACCGCTTTCCCGTTTGTCTCACTATAAAGGCCTAGCGTGTGGGGCCCGGCGGTCCCAGCCTAGCCCAGCAGTCCCCGAGTAATTTGCCCTACACAGGAACCCGGCTGGTGGTCCCGTCCCGTCCCGTCTTGTAATTATCCCCGCCGTCCCTACGGGTCCTCTGGGCGGTTCGGAACATTGGTGCGAAGGATAAAAAATAGAAACCACAGCCCTAACAAGAATTGCACACGGGACTTTCAGAAACAAACATCCTTATTTATACCCTTTGCCTTTGAAGATAGAGGCATGGTAGGGTGCAGCTGTGCAAAGTGCTCGTTCCGCGTTTTAGACGCTTCGGACGATAAGCGATAAGTAAAATTCCATCCAAGCTTCACAGGAAATCACTCGTACCATAAAATGACCGTTGGCTGTCCAATCACTTTCTTCGCCTGCACGCCCAGGACAATTTTACGCCATGATCCGACCCACCACGCTGACATCTTGATATATAGTGCTAGGGATTATCCCTTAGACCGCTGAAACATTCGGGCCCATTTTAAATGTTAAACACGACTAGATGAGCAACCGGGAGCAGACCAATATGGACATTCTCTGCCATCACTGTCATCTAGAGCATTGCCGATCCTACCCTTTCCTGAGTCCAACACCCCTTCTCTAGCACGAAGTTTTTCATATCACCATTTCAGGAATAGATTAGTGATCAATATTTTAAATGGGCCCGAATGTTTCAGCTCTTGAGGGGATACCGACTGCGGTCGATGTCCCGGGAGTCCGAAAGCTTTGCCACTATACGACAGCCTGCGAGCCTTGGTTTTTGGGTGCAGAAGTGGGGAGAACAGGGATGGAGGAGTTTCACCTTGTTGAATGATACGATTTTCTCTCCTGTATCATCACAGGCCATCGGTTGTGTGACACACCTCAGTGATTATATGGCTCATCAATATTTCCTTAGGGAGGAGGCTGTGTATCATGTCATCCGAAGGGTATATATAGAGGAGTATTTCCCCTCAGTTTACCATATAGTTCGATGAAGGCCAGTTTCACTAATTTTCGGCGAAGGCAACAGCCGGTCGAACTATTGGCTCAATTGGTGGAGCAAGCAGTGTTCTCTCTAACAGGTTGAAAAGGCCCTCGAGGGGTCCGGGGGAAGCTGGACAGATTCACCCTCCATGCCCCGTATAATACAAAATTAGAGTCTGGTAATTTGAGCTACTCTTGTTGTAATAGAGTACCTGGTATCTTACTCAACTTCTCCCAAAGTTCTGCCTAAGATTAACTGACATTGAAAATAGAAAGGAACCGGAAAAAAACAAAAAAACAATTCCCTACGTGGGAGCGATTTCTCAATAATCTGAGAAAAGGGAACCCTTCTGCTCTACAAGCCCCATCTCTCTTTTGCGCTCCTCGTCAAATATGTGCCCAATGCGCTCCCTACCCTTGCTCCCCCAACCTTCTAATCACAAGACCTCGCCCACCGTAAAGATATAGCACTGATACCGTATTAACTCGAATAAGAGAGCGGTGTGCTATGTAGTCAAGAATTCCCTTCCTTGGGAAAGGGGCGAAAATCACAGCAAAACAAGGGAGGTGAAAAAAACAAAAAACGACAGACCTTACCAGAGGGGGCAATTCCAACGATGTAGCACACCGCTCTCTTATTCGAGTTAATACGGTATTATACACACTATACAAAATTAACCCTCACTAGCTATGAAGGATTCCCTGTTACCTATCCTAGTAGGAGTATTGGGCTTACATCTGTAGTGCTCCGTCCAACATGTGATTGGTGCCAGCCACCCCGATATTAAACATATCCAGAACTATCTTCGCAGAAGTCGCCGGGAAAGAAAGAGGTTCAGATTGGAAAAAGGCCTCGATCCCGAAGATATTCGACATGAACCCTTCGTGGTCAGTTATATCGAAGAGCGGCCTCCGGGCTATAGCTTATAAGCCTACCTGCGATATCGTGGCAGCGAACCCGCCCAGTGTTCCCAACGGGCCTATTGGAATTCTCTGGGGCCTGGCCTGGCCCGAGCCTGTAGGCTTAGCACCGGCTGCCTGATAGGCCGGCCTGGCCTATATAGCCTAGTCCGGCCTAGGCCAGCCTACTCTTAGCGAGCCACGATGCAGTGTCCACGGCAAAAATTCACGTAATGTTTCTCCGATTACTAAATAGCATTGAAAATACATGAACAATTTCACTTTATTAGCGAAAATACTAGAGATACAGTAGGTAATTAATTAAATTAATTGTAGAAAAAGAACAGAGGACACGGAAGTTGAAAGAGGTGGGGGAATCAAGATACCCATAAAGCGATCTGCTCCCAATGCTGATCACCGAGCCTATAGATGCCTATCAGGCCTGATAGGATTTCGCAGGCCGCTCGAGTTCGGCCCATATCAGCCTAGGCCATTTCCGGAGTGGCCTGGCCTACGGCCTATGAGCGGCCTGGCCCGTTGGGGACACTGAACCCGCCCCAGCCCATCCGTCCTTGGGGCCGCACGGGACGGATGGCGGACCTGAAAGGGACACCAACAGACTGGTGCCTTGGTGTCAGTCCGGGTGACTACCTGGGACAAACAGGTAGGAACTGCAGGCGGCCCAAGTTGTGGAACCTTCTAGGTTCCTCTCCGAGCGGCGGATGGATCGTACATAGTGTGGGGCCTGTCACGTCGTGTCCGGGGACGACTAGGGCCCGCCCCCCCCCCCGTCTCCGCCGCATGCAGCCCTTCTAATAATATCCGTTCAGCTTCGGCCTTTTTGAGCTTCTCCTGAGCTTTTGCTTGCTCCGCCGTAAGGATCCGGTTCATTTCACCATCTTTTGCCCTTATAGCCTCCCGAAATTGCTTTTCCAGAGACTCCAACTCCTTCCTAAATCTCTTCTCTTGGGCGGCCAATGCCTCGTTAAGGAATTTTCCTGCATCGGTCTGTGGTAGAGCCATATGGTGCTTGACTATCTCATCCTGGATACGAAGGGGTTTTCGTGTATGCGACATCAACTTGAGGATAAGCTCGAATCCGGATTCTCTGGTGCCGTGGAACCTCTGAAGAGTAGCACCCCTGCTGATAAGCCCCCCCCACAAACCTTCATCCCGGAGGTTATCTTCGCGAGCCTGTCCCTCTGCCGGATCAACGTTCGACCACTGTGTTGTTGTGAGAAGCACGTTCTCTAGTACATCCTGACCACACAAACTTTGGAATAACCTCAGGTTCCTCATGGCAGAACCCTCCATGCGGGTATGGGTGATGGGGTGAAGGTAGATGATACCGGAGAGGAGTTGCTTCTTCCTGTAGGTTGCCGTGGTCCAATCAGCGATCTCTTGCAGTACCTCAGTATCGCTTCTCTCCGTATCATTGAAGCCAGGAGTGTCAACTAGTGTGATTCTCGTTCCTGCATACTCAAAAGAGTAAGGTTGGACCTTGCTAGTGTCTTCATCCTGTCAGAATTCGAGTCCAATTACAGGGGGGACTATCTTACGAGAATGAAGACCAGCGCTCACTTTGACCTCCGGGTTACCAGTAACCTCCCTGATGAAGTAGCTTTTGCCTGCGCCTAATACCTATCTTAGCCAATCAATGCACGTTTTGAATGGGCTTCAGATATTACCCGTAACTCCCATCACAGCTATGACGATTCCCTTGTCCGAGCGGCTGACTCCCGATCGCCTCCTGTCCTCTCGCGGCTGGGTGGGTTCTTGTGGTTGCCCGACGTTGGGCTGGCTGCGCACCCGACGCGGGACGCGCTCTCGAGGTGGTTGTGGGCTGTAACCAGTCGGGTCCACAGGCGGTACTGGCGGCCTGTCTACGAGGTCTTGCCCTTGGGGAACAGGGAAGCCATGCCCTGATAGTCTTCTCGACGCTCGCCGGCTGGATGGTCGGTGCTGGCTAGATGGTCGGTGCTGGCTGGATGGTCGGTGCTGGCTGGATGGTCGGTGCTGGCTAGATGGTCGGGATGGGCTGCCCGCCCGACGCGGGGGGGGATCCGCCTGCGCGCCGGCACTCGGCTGGGGTTTCTCCTTCTTCCCGAAGCACATCGGCGTAAATTCTCAACTCCCTTCTCCTGCAGGGTACACTCCAGGCCGCTTATTTGGAGCGTAGGAAAGTCGTGGACTGTATTCTGAAGATAATCTGGCCGTTTAAGTGTGCGATATGGTACTTTTTCGAGCTATGATCTTCCCTGGTGTAATGGGAGAATAGGTTGGAAGCTTTTAGGATTTCAGGGTGTGGGCGTCCCTATATTGAAGCCACGCACCAGCGTAACAACGACTGCTGTCGGATAGGATGCGGTAGTTCAGGTCCGTTTCGAGTTTGGTTAACAAAGCCAATAATCCTAAGTAGAACCCTAGTTCGTAATGTAGAGTTGAGCACATGTGACAACGGTTATTTGTCTGTGCGTGGACATTAAAAATGTCTCATGTTAGGATACTTCTTGCATGTAGCCTGTTTACCATAAAATTTCGAAAAAAGTCGGTATGCAGGTGCAAGGATTATCGCACTCTGATTGGCCAGCACTGGGCGGGCCCTGGCCTGCGATTGGCCACAATCCTTGCACCTGCATACCGACTTTTTTCGAAATTTTACAGTAGGTTAGTCTATCTACAGTACTTGTAGCTGCGTGAACCCTTTATCGGGTGCCACCGGTAAGTGGCCCCTTTTCTTCAACCCAACAAGCATGCACTGTTCCTTTTAGTGGTAGGACAACAGTAGTATCCCTTTCCTGATCGTAGGTGCAGAAAGACATACTCCCCAAACCGAGTAAACCTCCGTGACAACCACCTGCCCACAGCACTTATGCGATACAACTTCGGTAATTTCTGCAATTATGGGATCTCTGAATATCACCAGTGGTAGGCCTATCGTAGGAAACAAAATAAGCTTTCTATTATATATTTTTCTTTAAATTCATTGAGGTGGGGTCAATTTGTTGCAACGGGGGTTTATGAGGTTTAGGGTGGATGCCGACTTTTTGACCGGGGGAGTACTGTACTCGAGTACTCGAGTACTGGTATCTCATCCTGTGTCTCACTAAGTTAGCTACTGGCACTCGTACTCCAGAGAGTATTCGCAAGCGATCACAAAAGGGTAAAAGTCCCCAGCATGAGCGGAGCGAACACAGGAGGGATCCTGGAAGCAGAATTTTGTATGGCTGATAGTCTGTGGGCCCCGAGCGGTCATACTAAATTCCGCCCCCAAGGATCCCTCCGTGTTCGCTCAGCTCATGCTGGGGACTTGTAAGCGAGCGATCGCGATCACCACTCGTAATTTTCTAACCTTTTTGAACCCGACTGGGTCTGCATCTAGCGCTAAGACTGGATGCATGAGACCTGCCCAGAAGTAGATTGCCAGAAGCAAAGAGTGCTCTCGGAAGCAGTTTTAACCTCTAACTACTTAGGTCCAAATCACAGCTTCATATTTTATGTGTTGTTAGGCCCAGTGTTGTTGGTTGTCCAGGGCTCTGCTACTGGTGGTACTAGTACATCTCCAGCAATACGCGGATCTAGCCATGTTCACAAGCGTCAGAAAATTATGGGTGCCGTACTCGCGGTAGGGTAAAGTATTGGAACAAACAGGGGGGTAAATGTCTGTGCGAGGAACAGAAAAAAGCGCGGTTTGTTTCCTTCTTAGGTACCCGGCGATCTGAATGAAGGAAATCCTGCATTGGCCATCTTGACCCCAGTTTGTTCCAATACTTTACCCCAACCGCGAGTACTCGGCTATCCCCTGGCAGGTTGAGACATCGCAAAAGTTCTCTCATGCATTAGTGGTAGCGTTGTTGGCACTAAGCCGCCGGAGTTTGTGCCCGGTCCTCGTATGTAGTGCCCAGGGATTACAGTACATGTACGAGTACTAGTACGGTACTAGTTCAAATAAAATAACTTCTTAAGAAAAGAAACTATCTACAAGCACAATTCATACTGAATATCCCCCATTTCCCATCCTTCTGGGTTCTCACTGTGCTGAAGAACATGAATATTTGCTTCCTCAATAACAGAAACCAGCCTACAATAATTGAATTGTACCAAGTAGTGCCATTAGCTAATGTCATCACACTCTGGCATTTCGTAGTGCAGTGCCGGGCACATTGGCATGGCACAAGTGCCAACAACGCTAATTAGTGGGCACGTGAACCCTATTCAGAGCCTCCAATCCAAGTACAGGATCACCATTTGGGATAATCAATGTTCAAAGTCATGTGTCGACTAGCAACATTAAGTTTAGTCCTAGACAGTAATGCATGAGAGAACTTTTGCAATATCACAATCGTCCAACGGATAACATGGCACATCATTGTTTCGTATGGGGGCCTTTTCTCCCTCTCTCCACAGTTCGACAGCTTTAAGCATTATACGGCAGGAATTACGGGTTCGTAGTGACTATACAAAAAGCGTCATTTTTGACACGTGGCAGCCCATCTTCGTGACGTCGGGGCACCGGTATTCAAAGACTCGACAGTGGAATTGTATCAGCATATTGAGCTCAAATTTGGAAAATTACATGTTATAGTGTATGGTGAAGGTTGTAGCTCGTGCTTCTAGAGAAACTTGATCGGAGAAAGAGCAACACAACCACTTCATCATGAGGAATTCTCGCAAATAATTTCTAGTCACTAAGGGAAGCGGAGGGCTACATGTTTAACCGTGTCATCTGTCCAAGGGATAAGCTTTACGGTACTCGTGTTGTGGTCACGCTTGTGGGTGGGCTGGGAACCATACCCACGGAAGCTAGAGGCTCCGGTTGGTTTTTGGCTGGATGCAAATGCAGGAGCAATCAGTTTCAGAAACGACATAACAAGGCGGGTAGACGTGTCAGTTGATACTGAAATGCGCAGGTGGTTGCTGTCGGTTCCCGGAAGGGCCGAAACCAACGAAGCATGAATTATGCCCCGGGGCGAGGGCTTGGGATGTCTTTAGGTCGATCTATTTTCCGAAGAGAATAAACATTAAGTTCTGTAAAAAATAAAAATAAAAAAGTCTATGGAACTCGTGGTCGGTGGCTGGGGCGAACACTGTTCTCCGTCGATAAGTTTGCCCTCTATTCCTGATTCCCAGTACGCAGTACAGTATCATACCGCACACCGTAAGAACCGAAATAATTGAGAATGACCCTAGGACGTCCAGAATTTCCGGCTTTGGATTAGGGGACAAAACACGGCGAGAAGATCCTCCTTTAGCCTTCACTTGAGACACAGACCTTACTAGGAGAGGCAACTCCAACATCCTAGCGAGATTCTCAATTATTTCGGTTTTTACGGTAGCACTACCCGTTTTCAAAAGTATCCGGATGCCCTGGCGCCAAGATTGGTACCCGCATCTGTTAGAGAAAGCCTTAAACCAGAGCACTTATTCCAATAGCGCTATCTTAAATCCCTATAACCCACCCAAAGTTTCGTATATTTAGGGTATCTCTCTACACTCTGGATCTCCAGCCTATTTTCTATCTAATAATAGAGAGAAAGGAAATGCAAAGGTGGTTGAGGAGGAGCCTTAGCAGTTTGAAGTTGAGCATTTTGGATTAGTGTACTAGTTAAAGGGTTTCCCCTACCGGCACCAGCAACTGATCCGGGAACTCCCAGCGCTAAGGCATGCGGATACTTTTGAAAATTGGTAGTACTCGAGTACAAGTACCAGGGATTAAGGGTGAGGTAAGTGAGGGCAGCCTGCCTTGATTGGCTCCTGGACCAGTCAGCCAATTGAAGAGTAGAATATTATGTAACTTTACCCATCGTACCAAGAGTTCCCCTGACTTTTTTCCACTACGAAATAGCCAATATTGGTTGTTCATATGGTTACACACACGTAATTTTGGCCAGTAAAACTCGAGTCCGGCTCCCTTATGCTCGCTCCCTACTTGCAGTGCAATACAGTACAAGATTAAAAACTGGGTGGTCTGGACGTGGTCTTGCCATAGCAGAGTAAATTACCTACTAAACTTGTCTCGTCTTCCCGCAGGTCGACCTAACATTAACGGACATTGAAAAAGAAAATAATTTCTCGCGCCACAGGGATTCCTCAACAGGTCTGGAAAAAGGGAATCCTCCCGTTCCCCGGCGGCCCCACCTCTCCTCTTTAGCCCTGGTAAAGACCCGCGCTTCATTCTCCCATGCAGCCCAATTGCAAGACACTCGGTCAACGCCCATAACATAGCAATGTTATGTCTCACGAGCTATCCAGAACTAACCCTTCCTAAAGATCACGAATTCTTGGCTGCCTACTCTGATAGGGATACCAGATCTGCACCGATATTGTACTCCGCCCAAGACAATGTAATTGGTATCACCGATCCCCGCACCAAACGCCTCCCTGAGGGTCCCTGTGTAAACCCGAATTCCAGAAAGCAAGTTGAGCCGGTAATTGATAGTGACCTCGATGGTATCCGACTCGAATTCCTCATGCTTGTCGATGTCAAGGATTAAGCGGCCTCTAGTTTTATAGCTTGTGAACACACCTGTCATTTGGGCGGTAATTGCAATATCCCTAGTAGCGACAGCTATCACCGCCGTATCCGATCTCCTTGCTTCTTCTTCCCTCTCGCGCCTTGTTGCCTCCTTCGCGTGTAAATCTTCTAGCAATTTCATTTGAGCTCCAACCTTTTCGAGCCTCTCCTCAGCCTTTTCTTTCTCATCCATAAGGGCCCTCATTTCATCACCCATTGCCTTCATAGCCTCCTGGAATTGCTTTTCTAGGGATTCCACCTTTTCCTTATATTGCTTATCTAGGGATTTCACCTTCTCCTTATATTGCTCTTCTAGGGATTTCACCTTCTCCATAAATCGCTTCTGCTGGGCAATCAATTCCTCGTTGATGTATTTTCCTGCACTGGTCTCAAGTAGGGTCAGATTTTGCTCAACAATCTGATCCTGGATATCGAGGGGTTTCCGTGTGTTTGACATCAACTTGAGGATAAGCTCTAATCCGGATTCCCTGGTGCCGTGAAATCTCTGAAGAGTAGCACCCCTGCTGATAAGCCCCCCCCAGAAACCCTCATCCCTGAGGCTAACTTCGCGAGCTTGCCCCTCTCTCGGGTCAACGTTCGACCACTGTGTTGTTGTGAGAAGCACGTTCTCTAGTACTTCCTGACCGCACAAATTTTGGAACATCCGAAGATTCCTCATAGCAGAACCTTCCATGCGGGTATGGGTGATGGGGTGAAGGTAGATGATACCGGAGAGTAGTTGGGCCTCCCTGTAGGTCGCCGAGGTCCAATCAGCGATCTCTTGCAGGACCTCGGTATCGCTCCTCTCCGTATCATCGAAGCCAGGAGTGTCGACAAGTGTAATTTTCGCACCTTCATAGTCAAAGGTGTAAGGTTGGACCTTGCTGGTGCCTTCTCCCGTCAACATTGGGTTCAACTACAGCGGGGGGCTACCTTACAAGAGTAAAGGCCAACGCTTACTTTGACCTCCGGGTTACCAGTGACCTCCCTGATGAAGTAGCTTTTCCCTGCGCCTATTACTTATCTTAGCCAATAAATGCAGGTTTTGAATCGGCTTTGGATTATACCTGTGACTCCCATTACGGCTATGATGATTCCTCCGTCCCAGTGGCTAGGTCCCGATAGTCCTCCAGACGCTCGCCGCGAGTCGGGTTCTCGGGGGTGGTCGGGTTCTCGGGGCTGGTCTGGTTCTCGGGACTGGCGGACTTGAGGCTGGCTCCGCACCCGGCGCAGGCTGGGCACTTGAGGTAGTTGTGGGCTGTATTCGGTCGCGTTCACAGGAGCTGCTGGCAGGCCTCTAGTATCACTGTAGTTATGTGTTGAACGTCTTCTAGCCGCTGGCCGCTGGCCGGCTGTTCGGGGCTGGCTAGCTGGAGGCGGGCTGCGTGCCCGACCCGTGTCGAGCTCTGGAGGTAGTTGTGGGCGGTAACTGGGTATTCGCTCATTGTCGGGCAGTTCATGGATGCCAGACGCTTGTGGATTGCTGGATTGTGGGTCTTGGTGTGGCGGGCGTTCCTTGGGGACGCGCTTCACAAGAGTTCGCCATAATTGCTTAAATTTTGAGTTGGGCGTTCGTTCCTTCCCCCCATTCAGGTTCTCTCCAGGCCTGTTGCTCATGGGACGGAGTGTGGTGGACTTTATGCCGATAGCCGGGAATTCGTCTCAAGATAATCTGGCCGTTCAAGTGTCGGATATTGGGCCTTTGCGACTCACGATCTGCTCTAGCGCAATAAGAGAAATAGGTTGTGGGCTTCAAGATCTCAGGGTGCAGTTGTAGTAGTTATCCTAGGAGCAAGGAGCAGTATATTAGTGCCGAATAGAGTTCTAGCTTTGCTACGGCACTCGAGTCACCGAATCTGAGAGGCCTTAGGAGCCATGGGTCCAGTACTGCTGAGAGACCGAGACCGATCCTGTCACAACCTATCTAAGCGTAGGCCCGCACGACGTCAACGCAAAAAAATCCAACTCAATTTAGATGCAGAAGAGCGAAAGTGAACTTCCAGCTAATGAGCCACTACCCCCCACGCTTGGTGGTACAGAGTTACCCTCCTCTCTTGATTCCAGGCATGGGAGAAGACCCTGAGAAAGCTGTCTTTCAACATTCGACTGGAATAAATTAAATGAAAAAATATCACGGCCTGACTCGGAGAGGCAGCTCGCCTCATGAGTAGCGCGAGGTCCAGTTGTTCCAATTTTTACTATAGTTAAGAGTAGTCTGTGGGTTACATCTCGAGCGGATACCCCGTACTCGAGTAGGAGGTGGATCGCGTTGCAAGGTTCAGTTGGGTTTGAAATTGCTATCGCCAGATACTTGTACCAGTGGCTAATTGCCCTCCTTTGAACCCCGCGTTGGAAAAGACTTGATCAATGACCGAATACCAAGTCACTGGGAGGGGGACCCGAAGCCACACAGAGTGATATTATCGCACGCCTCTAGGTACAAGAACACTCGCAAACGCATGACGTTTGTGAACACAACTGCTATTGCATACTACAAAAATCATGAGGCTCTGGCAGATTTTTACTCGTATGTAATAGCAGTTGTGTTCACAAACGTCATGCGTTTACGAGTATCGCATATTATCGCTCAAAGTCTAGAACTTGTGCAGTGGACCGACAGTTCTTACCCAGCAGCCAGGTCGCCTAGCAAAAACTGGAGCCAAAAAATGGCAATGGTAATGACTCCGCCTGGGTCAACGCGCATAGGATTGTGATAAAAGATATTCTCATTATACTTGTAGACCGCTAAGAGACTAGTATTTTATAAGGTAATTTCATTTTTGCTCCCAGATCTGTGGTTAGCCTGCGATGGGTTGTGCAATACAATCCGGGTTCAGTACCTGAGTGCCTGGGTTCTTATATCCCGACTGCAGCCACACTCAATAAACCGTTTTGGGGGACCTAAGCACTGCGATTATTATGTTCTACCAGGATAATATATTGAATTAACAATGACCTCTTCGCGTTACGGGGTCGGGAGCGCAAAAAGACTCGTTCATGAAGGGAGAGCAAGGAGAAAAAAGTGCCGATGGGCTAGAAACCGTATTCTGGATTGGGGAGAACACTACCTAAACTCCACACACAAAAATTGTTGCCTTTTTAACCGCAGGCTCAATGTGGCCCTCTCTAGTTCACAAACAATTTATTTCGACTATCCACAAGAACGCATACAAGTGTTTAACCTCAATTCTTAGCAATGCGTGCGCAGCGTAAAAAAAAGAAAGAAGAAAAAAGAAAAAAAAAAAGATGCACTGCAGCGCTTAACCTTGATATTGTCTGGGGATGTGGGAAGTGCAATTTTAGTATGTGAGCTCTTTGTATCACCAATAAAAAGGTATCCAATTTCAACCCATCCAATCCAAGAGTTCACTCACTCGAGCATAACACACATCTGCAGAACGCCATAAAAAATCTTGGACACATTCATTTCCACACGTATGGCTGAGGGATTGTTCTCACGAAACAGGCCAATAGATAGTGTGCCGTGAGGCTATTCGCAAAACGCAGGAGTGACGATGAGCTGTGCCTGCCAGCCAACACTGGAGAAGGCGGAGTAATTAGACCATGCACTAGGAAACCGGAGTTCCTTCCCCTCCGAGTAACAATGTCTGTGACATTTTTCTTTCCAGCTGCCTTAGCGGAGGACTGAAAGACATTTTCCCGGGGTGTTTTCCCTCTTCAATCCAGAGGGTGAGAATTATGGAAGTCTTCGTAGGACGATACCGTAGTTAGTAAGGTCTGCCAAACTCTTGGCTCAATGGCTGGAGCGAACATTGTCTCATGAGGCGCCGTGAAGGAAGCCCAACAGTCTTACCCTCCCGCTTCATACCCCGTACGAGTACTGTAGACGGTCGTGGTGGTAAGCTTGGCATGCACTAGGTTCTCTCTACCGATACAAATGTTTGCACCCCACACCGGGGAGGCTCTGAAGTGCGTGTCAACGTGAGCTTGAACGTTGTCGTCTGTGAGAAAAAGGGTCAGCTTCTCCACAGGTATGATGAGGTTCTGCAGGCTCGGATGAAATTTATTACGGTGCATGTGACATTTATAAATTAAACCCAAAAAGAATACACTCACCCCTCCCGCTATCCCGGATCGCGATACTCTAGATACTTCGCTATCTCGTATCAAACTCGATAAGTTCTCAATTTCTTTACACCAAAGCCTGGCCTGTTGTCCCGGATCACTCGTTGTGCCGGATAGATTCTTCGGATTTTGGCCGTCCGGGATGGCAGGGGCTAAGTGTACTCGTACTAGCACATGAAACTTGAAATCGAGCGGCTAGCAAAATGGCTCAATTCCTTCAATCGGACCTTCTCAGCACTCCAACGGGAGCCTGGGAATAGAAAGGAAGGGGGCATATCGGCTTTGTGCTTTGTGTGCGGGTAGGAAATAATCTCCCGTAGTTAAGATATTCATATAAGGGATACCGCATTATTTGGGGAGACTGGAAATGAGACTAATGACTTATCGGGATCACTAGGCGAGTTTGTGATGTCGCTGATGCCACTAGCATGTACTGTACTGTACCGTACACGAGGACAGTTTAAATCTGACAGTGAGTGCACAAACAAACGTCATGAAAGAAAAAAAAGGGGGGGGGGGATGACAGCGGATGGGACTGTGGGGAAAGTGTTGTGCGAGCACTAGTACTCGGGTGTCAGGGTTAGTCCGCGAACACCAGGATTTATTCTGAGCATGAGCTAAAGTGGCAAATATCCAATAGAAACCTTGAATAGATAGTTCAACCAATAGTAAAGCAGAAAGCGTTCGAGGAATTCTTCTGGTTTTCAACACACACCCCTTAGTGCGTGCGCTATTCCTAATATCGTCTTTAGCTTTGTCAGCCCTGTGTTCGCGGACTAGCCCTGGTATCCGAGTACCACTAGGCTCTTGTGATTCCCCCGCTGAGAAATAGATTGCCAGGTGGTTGGCCATACTAAGTACCGGGTATCAAGGGTAAGTCTGTCGAACCCCTCTGGTTGGCCCAGATTCCTCTCGACCACTCAGTGAATGGGATCCCCTCTAGCCACTCAGCGAGAGTTCGACAGACTTTTTTCCTTCACCAAAATTTAGCGTAGATTGGCCCAGTAGCTGCAGAAAAAAAACAAAAAAGAGGTTACACACATAGTAATTTCAACCAGTCGGACACTGTTCGCCAGACTTTTTTTTTAAAAACACTTTTTCCATTTCGGGCCTTAATGCTACTCTAAAGCGCTAACCCTAACCACTAGACGATCGAGGACCCACATACCCAGACTCTCTCCCTCACCACCTACAGTAATAGCAAGTAAGAACAAAGAACCATTTACACAAAATCAACATCAAGATCACCAATCTGACATCTCCTGGTAGCCGACTACACCCTGAGCTGGTCACCATGCCGAATAAAAAATCTGCATCATTAGTAAATCAACAATAACAAGGTCAACCTACGTTTCTGAAACCCCAGTGCTCACACAGCAGGTGCACTGCTCAAACATCGGGATAAGAGGTAAAGCAAGCCCTATCCACGTCGAATCACATACGGGAATGTCACAAATTCTGACTTAGCCAATTTGTTTTTACATGACTAATCAGTTATTAGTCATCCCCTGTTTATGTTTTACTCTATGACGTCGCTTGACTCATAGTTTTTCACGTGACTACGCACTTGCGAGTCATCGTTATATTATGATTGGTTGTTTGTTTCATAACTCACGATTGTGACGTCATATGATGTAATGACTTTCGCACATGACTCACATTATGAGTCATGGGTTTCACGCATGTGACTCTTTTGAGCATATGACTTGGTTTATGAGTTTTGATTGGTTAACGGAATGTGCGCGATGACTCATGTGAGTCATCGATGGATTTTGCGCTATGACACACTACGAGTCATAAAAGTTATATAATGCGAGGTGATGAGTAACCTGGGTTAGGGTTGTGGGAAGATGCCTATATAAGACGCTTGGTTTCGGCCAAGGAATAGGAGGTGGACTTGACCCCCAGGCAGCCCCCCCCAGCTGGCCCATCGCGTCCTGGCACTACTCACGGCTTCGGCGGTCCTCTCCCCCTGGAGGAGCCAAGCCCTTCCCCTGCACCTCGAGAACGTCGGGTTCGTCCCGGTCATGATTAATCGCCCCACGCCCCCTCCCCCGGGACCAGGGCTGGCCCCCGCTTTTCTTTCCATCATTCAACATAACTGCCTTGGGAGCTGGAATGTTTTTCTTTCCTTGTTTGAGTCGTTCAAGGAAGCGACCACCTACCCCTCGATAGTCCTTTTGCAGGATCCGCCTGTCAATAAGGCCCACCTTCCCTCTTTTAACGGTTTTAAGTCCTTTTTCCCCCCGGTTAGGAAGCCACGTGTGGCCGCCTACGTTCATATATCTTTTCTTTCCAATTATACGGTGCTCCCCAGGTTTAAGGGGGCGGACGATATTCTCGCCCTCGACATTTCCGCCAATGAACCTCTTTTTGGCACCGCCTTCCACTCGTTCAGGGTTATTAATGCCTACTCAACCAACACCGTCGACCACAGAGTCCACTCAGTGGCACCAGAAGACCTCTTCCCTGATCTTGGGTTTCCCCTCCTGGTGTTGGGAGACCTCAACATCCACAACCCCCTCTCGGACCCTCTGCGGCACTTCTCACAACGGGAGATCTCATCCTCGACTCCCTACTTTGAGAAAGTGGCCGAATCCGGCTTCGCCCTCCTCAATCCCCCCGGTGAGTACACAAGATTCCCCCTAGTAGGGAACGCCCGCCCTTCGGTCATAGACCTCGCTTTCGCAAACCCCCCCCTCCTTCCCCTAATTAAGAGCTGGGAAGCCTCCCTCCCATCGACAGGTTCCGACCACATACCGATAACGATCACCCTAGCAACACGCTCCCTGAACGAGAAACCCCCACGACCCCGCTCGGCAGACACGGACTGGGAAGCCTTGGACCCAATCATCAAGGATTTCAAGGTCCCGGCTGCACCAATATGCCCCACCCCCCCACAACTGGACGAATGGATGTCAGAATCGATGAACCTGCTGATCGCTCTCCTCAAGGAGCACACGGCGGTGTCCAGGCCCTCCCATTACTCCAAGCCCTGGTGGACCCCCCACCTGACCATCCTCCGTCGCGAATACCACAAAGCAGCAAGAAAGGCCAGGGAGCACGACGCCCCAAACATGAGGGAAGTCGCCGGCACCTCCAAGAGGGGGTACTTTAAGGCAATCAAGGCCGCTAAGAACAAACACTGGTCCTCTTTTCTGTTGACCGCCACCCCCCAAAGCCTTTGGACGGCTAAGAGGTTCGCCTACGGGCGCGCCCAGCCACGTTTCCCCTCCCTGCCAGGGGCAGAGACCCCACTACAGATGAACAGAGTCCTGTTGGACCACTTCGTCGGGGCGGGGGGGGGCGGGGGCGCGGGGGCGGGGGGGGGGGCGGG
>Ga0307510_10001047_pt1 | contig 29363 bp, 23 predicted proteins | sample 12_EM_MG_FD_207224 | JGI IMG/M metagenome (GOLD analysis project Ga0307510, IMG submission 207224) | Populus trichocarpa ectomycorrhiza microbial communities from riparian zone in the Pacific Northwest, United States - 12_EM | ecosystem: Host-associated > Plants > Roots > Unclassified | place... | reverse complement strand
TTGTCCAGCAGAGCAATACCTCACAGGTACATGGTCCCAACTTTAATCTGCAATCTTACAGTACCACGCAAACGCGCAATTACCGGCTGACGCTGGCCTATGACTGGAACCATACCATCGACCGTGGCCGAAAGAAACTGCTGAAAGCGGCGCAGAAGAATGGTTTTGTAAATTAATTGACGCCAGTCGGGAAGGGGGATGTCTATGGATAAATCATGCCCGCTTTGATCACCATAACAACGGACCGGATATTTTCAATACGTTCCAGCGGATTTTTGTCCAGAAGTAACAGGTTGGCCTTCTTGCCTGATTCGATGGTGCCGCAAATAGATTCTATGCCCAGCGCTTCGGCCCCGTGTTTTGTCGCGGCTGTGATGGCATCCTTTGGACTAAAGCCAGCATCATGGACCAGCAATTCCATTTCACTTTGTACAAAATTCTGCTGATCATCGTCGGTGCCTGCGGATATTCTGACACCGGCCATGTAGGCAGCGGCCGTCAACCGTTTGGTAATTTCGTAATCATATCGCATGGCAGGATCCTGGCTGGCCCATTGATGATAAGCCGACATGGTAGCGTCGAGCAACGTATTATACTTCTTCATGAGGCTGAAAACAGTCGTTTCATCCGGAAGGGAATCCCGCCAGAATTTGTCCGGAAGGCCGGATTTTTTCCAGGAGGTGGGAATGCTGTCCATCGTTTGATACAACAGCAATGGCGCGTGGGAAAGAGAGCTAACTCCCGCCATGATCAAGTCTTTTGGGCGGGCCGGGTTTAGCCAGGCATGTCCCCAGACCAGCAATCCCTGCCTATTTGCCTCTTTTACGATCCTGCTGACCAATGCCGGCGCCAGGTCCGCATACAGCTTGATACCGGAAGCGCCAGTCCCTTTTGCTTCCGCCACAGCCAATACAAGATCGGTCGTATCCGTCACTGCCTTCATATATGGCATTTGACCGGCTACACCACCCTTTGCAGAGGCTATGGTTCTTGGGTCCTTAAAAAAAGCTGGCCCTGCCATCAGTGCAGAAAAATAAATATCCGGGGATGGGATCTCTCCGACAAAGGCGTCCCGTGATAAACCGGCCAGAACCCGGGCATCCCCCGCCATATCTCTCACGGTAGTAATTCCGGAATGTAGCATGCGATCCAGGACGGCCAGTGTGGCGATACGGTTATCTGTTCCCGATGGGTCCGTCGCCAGGTGTACATGCGTATCGATAAGCCCTGGAAGAAGGAATTTTCCATTCAACCGGATCACGGCGATCGAATCCGGCAAGGGCTTGCTGCCATCCGGGAAAATAGCTGTGATGATCCCTTTACTGATGAGAACAGTCTGCTTCGTTACCGGCTGGCCGCGCTGTGCGTCAATAATCGTCACGCCTGTCAGGGCAAAGGGTGCCTGTACATGAACTGCCTGAGTATAAGGTCCCTGTGCATTTACTGCCTCTGCAAAACACAGGCTGCCCAGCCACCCGGTCATGAGGAATAATAGACGCATCCGTTGGGTTACTATTTTCATCTACTAAAGATACAAATCGTCTGGTTACAGTATATTTACTGACCGGTCCGGCCTTAAAAGATCGGCAAAGGAAAACAATGATCCACAGGATCGAAAGCGATGAGCTCATAAAGATACAGGACATTGTGCCGGTCGCAGACGTACGAACACCGGCCGAGTTCGAAAAGGGACATGTCCCCGGAGCCTTTAATCTGCCTTTATTCAGCAATGAGCAGCGGGTACTGGTGGGGACGACGTATAAGCAGGAAAGCAGAGAAGCCGCAATACTGCTGGGTTTTGATCTGGCTGGACCGAAATGGTCCGGATTCATCCGGCAGTCATTGGAGATGGCCCCTAAAAAAAAGATAGCCGTTCATTGCTGGCGGGGCGGGATGCGTAGCGGCGCCATGGCCTGGGCTCTCGACCTGTACGGTTTTGAAGTGTTCCTGGTTAAAGGCGGGTATAAAAGCTATCGCAAATGGGTGCTTCGACAATTTGAAGAAAACTCTCTTCTTTATGTACTTGGAGGCTTGACAGGGTCGGGTAAGACGAAAATACTGCATCAGCTGCGTTTGCTTGGTGAGCAGGTCATCGACCTGGAAGACATTGCGCAACACCAGGGCTCCTCATATGGGACGCTAAACAAACTAATCCAGCCTTCACAGGAACAATTCGAAAATAATTTTGCTGAACAGTTACACCGTTGCGATCCTGATCGGGGAATATGGGTGGAGGATGAAGGCCGCAATATCGGTAAGTGCAGCATACCCCCGTCATTCTGGCGCTGTATGCAGCAGTCCCCGCTGATTGACCTGCAGGTCTCTGTTGATCAGCGTGTAGCAGCGCTCGTAAAGGAATATGGGTCACTGGATAAAGACTTTCTTGTGGAGTGTACCGATCGTATCCGCAAACGTCTCGGTTTCGAGCAGACCAAACAGGCCATCAACGCGATTCGGGAAGACCGGATGGATGAATTTATCCGTCTGGTGTTGTTTTATTATGACAAGACTTATCGCACGGCTTTGAAGCACCGCGGCAGCGAGCGGATCTTTCCCGTTCCCATCGACAAAACCGACCTTACCCTCAACGCGAGGCTGGTACTTGATCATGCTCGTGGCGTAACTTTAAACAAATAACTATGGACATTTCTGAAATAAAATTGACGCAATATTCGCATGGTGCAGGCTGTGGCTGTAAGATCAGTCCTGCCATTCTGGACAAGATCCTTCACAGCCCCCTTGTCACTCCACCCGATCCCCGGCTGCTTGTAGGTAATGACAAACGGGATGATGCGGCAGTCCTCGATCTGGGGAATGGCACGGCTCTTATCTCTACCACTGATTTTTTTATGCCGATAGTAGACGACGCATTTGATTTTGGCCGTATCGCTTCGGCCAATGCGATCAGCGATGTCTACGCGATGGGTGGTAAACCAGTTCTGGCCATTGCCATCCTGGGCTGGCCGATCGATAAATTATCACCTGAAGTAGCTCAGAAGGTGCTGGAAGGTTCGAGGGCTATTTGCGCTGAGGCTGGCATCACGCTGGCGGGAGGACACAGCATCGACTGTCCCGAACCGGTCTTTGGTCTTGCTGTCAACGGCCTCGTCAACATTCCTCAATTAAAACAAAACTCGACCGCTACAGCCGGTTGCCGGCTTTATCTGACTAAGGCCCTCGGCGTTGGAATCCTTTCCACGGCTCAGAAAAAAGGACAGCTCCGTTCGGATGATGCAGCCATTGCTTTGCAAAGTATGGTGACGCTGAATAAGCTTGGGGAGATCTTCGGCAGGTTCGACAGTGTTAAGGCTATGACTGATGTCACCGGCTTCGGACTTCTGGGCCACCTGGCTGAAATGTGTGAAGGCAGCGGTTTGTCGGCGACGATTGAATTCGATAAGGTCCCGGTTATCAGCTCCCTGCCACACTATCTCGGCCTGGGTTGTTTTCCGGGCGGCACACAGCGCAACTGGAATAGCTATGGGCATAAAATAAGTAAACTGTCCGATGAACAGCGATATATTCTTGCTGATCCGCAGACCAGCGGAGGGCTGCTGGTGGCTGTAGCGGAGGAAAGTGCTGAAGCTTTTGAGCAAAACCTGCGGTCATATGGCCTGCCTGCCGATCTTTGTACTTCCTTTGGGAGGCTGGAGGTCCGCGAGGGCAATCCATTGATCAAGGTAATTTGATATCTTTGCAGGGGAAAAGATTGTGAAAAAGCCGTATGTAGACAATCACCTTGAAGAAATATTTAGTTCCTCTCGCATTAGGCGGTCTCGGCATTGGCACCACGGAATTTGTTATGATGGGTCTGTTACCGGACATCGCCAGGGATTTTCAGATCAGTATTCCTGTTGCCGGCCACCTGATCTCGGCGTATGCGGCAGGTGTGGTTATCGGAGCTCCGCTGCTGGTAGCGATCAGCGGTAATTTCGGACCCAAAAAGATCCTTCTCGCCCTGATGGGCATATTCACTCTGTTCAACGGACTATCGATCATCGCTCCCGGTAATACTTCCCTGCTTGTGATACGACTGTTGGCCGGATTGCCCCATGGAGCCTTTTTTGGGGTTGGGTCGGTGGTAGCCAGCAGACTTGCCGACAAGGGGAAAGAGGCCCGGGCCATCTCGATGATGTTTGCCGGACTGACCCTTGCCAACCTCTTGATCGTTCCGTTGGGCACTTATGTTGGCCATCACTATTCCTGGAGATATACTTTTGCTATTGTCACGCTGATCGGAGTGATCACCCTCCTATTTCTTCAACTGTGGATGCCGGTTATACCCATCAGCCGGTCCGGCAATTTCAAATCAGAGTTGGGTGTATTCAGACGCTGGGAACCCTGGCTGATCATTTTAATGACTGCTATCGGCACGGGCGGTCTGTTCGCCTGGATCAGCTACATCGCTCCGCTGATGACCGATGTATCCCATTTTTCTGCCAATACGGTTTCCTATATCATGATCCTGGCTGGTTTGGGAATGGTAGTCGGTAACATCATCGGGGGAAAGCTCGCTGACAAGATGGAACCGGTAAAAGCATGTACCATTCTGCTGATATCCATGGCTGTGGTATTGGTGCTGATCTTTTTCTTTTCCTCTTACCAGGTGCTCTCCCTGTGTTTTACGTTCATAGCCGCCGCCTTGTCGATTGCGCTGGCGACTCCGATCCAGGTGCTGATGATCCGTACGGCGACGGAGGGAGAGCTTATCGGCGCTGCGGCGACCCAGGCCGCTTTCAACATTGGAAACGCACTTGGCGCTCTTTTTGGCGGATGGCCCATTGCCGCAGGCTTCGGGTACAACTCCCCCTCACTGGTCGGAGCAGGCATGGCGTTGGCCGGTATCGTCTTTGCCCGGGTCTTATGGAGCATGCAGCAACGCCCCCGGCTAATTTTTGCTAATTAATTATATGCGCTTCAACCACATGCTGCTGTCCATCGTCTATGATGTCGATGCCATCCTTCCCGCGCTTCCCGTCCATTACCCACCAGGACCCGGCCGTCATCGAGGTCTCCTGGAAAACGGTGATATCATAAGTTGCGCTGCCACAGCGGTAGGTTATACTCACCGATGGCCAGTCCAAAGGAAAACAAGGTTTAAAGTATAACCGGCCCTGCCGGAGCTCCATGCCAAGCAGACTACCGGTAATAAACTGATACATCCAGCCGGCAGAACCCGTATACCAGGTCCAGCCACCCCTTCCTTCGTGTGAGACGCTGGCGTAGACATCGGCTGCCATGACATAGGGTTCGACTTTGTAGACACCCACGGATTTTGGATCCGACGAATGATTCAATGGCTGGATCAGACTGAACAATTCCCAGACCTTCTCCCGCTGACCCATAGCTGCAAAGGCCATCAGTGTCCAAACGGCAGCATGTGTATATTGTCCCCCGTTCTCCCGGATACCTGGTACATAGCCCATGATATAACCGGGATTTAGCTGATGTGCATTAAAGGGAGGTGACAGTAATTGGATCAGCTTCAGGTCCCTTTTTACAAGATATTTATCCAGAGATGCCATTGCCACGGGTGTTCTTGCTGGGTCACCTGCGCCGGATAATACCGACCAGCTTTGTGCAATGGCATCGATCCGGCATTCTTCGTTGACCTTTGACCCAAGCGGGCTTCCGTCATCGAAAAAGGCCCGCAGGTACCATTCCCCATCCCAGGCTGAGGTTTCAATCGCAGACTGTAAAGCCGCAGCGGATGTTTTGCAACTGGCTTCAAAGCCGGCATCTCCATACCTGCCGGCTACCCTGCCAAAACGTATTAATACATCGTAAAGGAAAAACGCCAGCCACACACTTTCCCCCCGGCCTTTATTCCCTACGCGGTCCATGCCGTCATTCCAGTCACCCGATCCGATAAGAGGCAGGCGATGTGTACCGAACTGAAGAGAATGTTGTATGGCGCGTTTACAATGTTCATAAAGTGTACCGCTGAGATTGCCGCTCACCGGCAGGTCATACAAGCTATCTTCTTCGGCCTGCAGGAGCCGGCTTTCGAGGAAGCCGGTCTTCTCATTGAGAATAGCGGTATCCCCTGTTGCGCTGACATAACGTGCTACGGCAAAAGGCAGCCAAAGCAGATCGTCGGAGCAGCGGGTGCGGACACCCCGGCCTTCCGGTGGATGCCACCAGTGCTGTACATCTCCTTCTGCAAACTGCCTGGATGCACTCAACAGGAGCTGTTCCCTTGCAAGAGCCGGCCGGATAGACAGCAGGGCCAGGACGTCCTGTAGCTGGTCCCTGAACCCGAAGGCTCCGCCGGATTGATAAAAACCGCTCCGCGCAAAGAGGCGGCAAGCGATAGTCTGATAGGCAAGCCAGCCATTCCCCAGCATATTCAATGCTTTGTCGGGTGTGTTGATCTGAACTGTTCCCAATATTTCCTTCCAATATTCCCGGACATCCCGGAGTGATTTTAAAACAGCGGATTTATCCGAAAATTGCCTGATCAGCGCGAGGGCAACTTCGGTGTTCTCGCCATTACCGATCTGGAAGACGATCTCCTTTTCCTCGCTGTCGAGCAGCTCGAATTTTATTTGCAATGCAGCGCAGGGGTCCATTCCGGCGCCGCTTCTGCCGGAAAGTTTTTCCCGGTGCAGGGCCTGTGGATTATCGGGGCCTCTGTTCCTGCCGAGGAATTCCAGTCTGTCGGCTGTAAAGCTATGATTGCCGCCGTCTACCTTGAAAAAGCTGACACGACTGGCAAAAGGGGTATTATACCTGTTTCTCAACAGCAATGCCCCTGTACTTGCATCCTGTTCGGACAGAATATGCATATTCGTTTTAGAACGCAGATCTCCCAGGATCATCTCAAGATATCCCGTGGCAGAGAACCTACGTTCGCGTCCCGATTTGTTTTTAATAGTAAGCACCACGAATTTCACGGGCAGCGTCTTATCCACGAAGACAGTCATTTCCGAAGAAATACCTTCTTCGGTGTGTTCGAATATCGAATAACCAAAACCGTGAGTAGTTCGATAGGGTGTCGTCCCTTTTGCCGGGAAAGGTGAAGGAGACCAGAAATGACCTGTTTCCTCATCCCGGAGATAAAAGGCCTCTCCGCCGACATCGCTTACCGGATCATTGCTCCAGGGGGTCAGCCGGTATTCGTGCGCATTGACGGCCCAGGTATAGGCGGACCCGCTTTCCGATACGACGGTGCCGAAATCCGGGTTGGCAATGACATTTGCCCATGGTGCAGGGGTAGTGCTTTTCTGATCTGTTATGATCCTATATTCTTTTCCATCGGGTGAGAAGCCACCAAAACCGTTGAAGAACAGCAGCCCATCGGCAAAATTCGTAAGATCGGATCTTATATTCGTCGTTTCGGCCGTGCTTTGAGATCGCGCTTGTTTGACATCCAGTAAGGGGGGTAAGGCCTTTTGAACATAATCGCGGCTAACCTGTTCGGACAGGCTGCCTTTGTTATCGTAAATGATCACGCGAGCGATGCTCTCAAACAATATGCGGTCTTCCGGCGACAGCTGGTCTGCGGACTTTACGAATATAGCGCCGGGCTTATTATAAATGAGATTGCTGCCGGCCTCTGCGGATATCAGTCCAAGGATCGTTTCCTGCAAGGCCTGACGATAAGAGCCGTAATCTTCGTTCCAGATCACCAGGTCTACGGCCAGCCCTTTAAGGCGCCAGTAGGCGTGCGCCTGGATCATTTGCTTTACCAGGTCCATGTTGGCCTGGTCATAGATATGTAGTAGCACGATGGGCAGGTCACCTGAGACGGAATGACTCCATAGCCCTGACTGTCCTCTGAAATTATTCAGGATCACGGCTGATTCGGCACGTAAGGCCGGATTGGTATAAACGACGGATGCGGCCAGCTGGTTATAGAGCTGGGCATCCGACTCTGTTGCGTTGATCTGCCGTAGAAGCACCTGATTGTGTGTCCAGGAAAGTTCAAAGGCACGATTTTTCAGATGTGGGTCCTTGTATTTATGCATCAGGTTCTCGCAGGACTCTCTTGTTTCGCTGATCCCATAGATCAGATCTGCTACAACAGTCTGACCTGGTTTTACGGTGATGCGGCAACGGATCGATACGATGGGGTCTAAGACCGGTCCCTGACTGCCGGACAGCTCACTCTGTTCCATAACCCGGGGATGGGCCAGCGTATTTCCTCTTCCTGTGAACTTCATGCGGTCTGTCTCATAAGATACGGCCTCCGGGATAACCCCTCGGACCTCCATCAGGTGAAACAACCAGGGTGGTGTCTCTTCCTTTGAGCGGGGGCGTCGCGTGGCAAAGATCGCTCTATAATCCCGCAGGATCTCCGTCTGTACAAACAGGTTGCTAAACGCCGGGTGTGCCTCATCGGAAACATGACCTGCAAGGACGACTTCGGCATAGCTGGTGATCTCCAGCTCTTTTGCCGACGAGCTTTTATTTGTAATGCTCACCCTTCTCATTTCCGTATCGTCTTCCGGCGAGATCACTATCTCCGTTTTTGTATGGATGCCGTAGTCTTCCCGCCGGAATTCAACATGTCCCTGTGTGAAGATGGCTTCATAACCTTTTGCGGGATGGAGGGTCGGCTGATAGGTATTCGACCAGAAATTTCCGCTTGAAAGATCCTTTATATAACAAAATATTCCCCGGTCATCCTTGATGGTATCTTCCCGCCAGCGGGTGACGGCGATGTCTTTCCATCGGCTGTAGCCTCCGCCGGAATTGGTTATCATCACCTGATACCGGTCATTGCCCAGCAACTGGATCTCGGGTATAGGAGTGTTGGGTGTCGTGATGCGACGTACTGGTATATCTGTAGCAGCCGAATGCGTTTCTGCGGGGTCGGAAGTATGTGAGAAGGACAGCGTTGTTCGGGGTTTGCGCTCCTGGAGCAGCAGCAGGGTCGCCTGGAAGCGCAGCTCTGATGTAAATCGTTGCTGCATCGGCTTGTCAAGCAACAGATAAGCCATTGAAAGCAGGCCCATCCCCTGGTGGTGCACCATAAAAGAATGGATGATAGCATGGGTTTTACCGCGTGGCACCCGGCTGGGAGTATAATCTATCGCTTCGAAAAAGCCGTACTCCCCTTCAAAACCTGCGGCGGACAATACCTGCAGGTTCGAGCATGCTTTGGCGGGAGCTACCATCAATGCCAGCATGGAAGCATAGGGCGCGATGACCAGGTCTTCTTTCAGGCCGCGTTTTAGCCCCAACCCGGGTACGCCGAAGGCGCGATACTGATAATTCAGGCTGGCGTCTACCGTATTATAAGCCGACTCCGAAATCCCCCAGGGTATTCGCTGCTGGCCGGCATAATCTATCTGGCGTCGGACGGTTGCTTTTGAGGTCTGGTACAATAATGTATTCTCATATGTGGGCATCACCAGCTGCGGCATAAGATATTCGAACATCGATCCGCTCCAGGACAGCAGTACCTGTTCTCCGCCCGTATAGGTCAGCAGGCGCCCGAGAGAGAACCAGCTTTCCTGCGGCAATTTTCCCTGTGCGATAGCGACAAAAATACCCAGCCTGGCTTCGGATGCCAGCAGGTCATAATAGCTAACATCTTTGATCTGCTCTTCCATATTATAACCAATGCTCAAAAGCCCTGTAGACTTGTCAAGTAAAAAGTCATACTCTGCATTGCTCAGCTGTTCGCATTGTTCAGCCAGTAGCTCTGACTGACGAATCCTTTCGCCGGCTATGACGCTGCCCTGCAACAGGAAACCGCGCATCCTGGAAAGCCAGCTGCTATCTTCGGGGTTGTTGGGCTGCTGCTCATAATCGTCGATAACCGGTATGAGCAGGGCCGGCTGATCCTGCAGGCTCAGAAGCGAAGGAATATCATCGGCTGCTGCAAGTCGAATAAATCGTGAAGGGACAGGTAACAGTTCAGCCCAGGGGCATAAAAGGGTCAGCTCCTCCTGGACAAGTCTTATTTGGGAAGACAATTTGTTTACCCATTTGTTACTATGTGTTTCATCTTCGCTGGTAGCAGGAGTTGACCCATTACCCGAAACCTTTAAATCACTCGCCAGCTTCGCCACCATCGACAGCTCTTCAAGCAGTCCGATCACTCCTCTGAGTGAAACGCTTTTTTCCCGGGTATCGATTAGCAGGGACTGCAACCGTTCGGCTGCTTCCAAATGAACTGTAGTCGAAAGCTCATGGATCACATCAGCCGTGGTATAAAGACCTTCAAAAATACGGTTGCTAAAAACGGGCTGTTCCCTAAAGGCTAAGAACCCTTGACGTAAGGTGAGCAGGTGTCCGGACAGATTACCGCTGTCCACGGTAGATACATACCGCGGCGGCAGGGGTAACATAGACAATGTATCATACCAATTGAAAAAATGTCCTTTGTGACGTTCCAGCTTTGACATCGATCCAAGGGTATTCTCACAACGTAACAGCAGCTCACCGCCGCCGATATAACCAAAATCCCATGCAGCCAAATTAGCGAGCAGGGCGAGTCCCATATTTGTCGGCGAAGTCCGATGCGCGATCACAGCAACAGGATGTTTCTGGTAATTATCGGGTGGCAGCCAGTTGTCCTCCTTTGTTACAAACTCTTCAAAGAAAGACCAGGTTTTTCTTGCTGAACGGCGAAGGAATCGGTACTGCTCTCCCGAAAGCGGGGTGGCCTCTTCTCCGGCAGGGAGGCCCAGTCGCCAGATGATAGCAGGTGCCAGCAGCCAGGCGATAAGCAGGGGAGATTCGGCATAGGAGGCAGGATCGTTCATATATACAAGGAGACCGGTACAGACCAGTGCTACTGCGGGGGAGATCCACATCATCCCGTAGATAGCCCGGGCATCGGTCCGGGTATTCCGGGATACGGTTGCAGAAGAAGACCATTCCAGCAATTTCTTGCGACTGATTATCATTCGCCAGTTGGTACGAATAATAGCATCAGTATAATAAACAGCTTCATAGGCGAGGACGATCAGGCTGAACAGGAACCGGGCAAGTACATCCTTCACCGAACTGCTGACCTCTCCCAGATGCGCGCCGATCGTCTGGTCGGACGGCTTGTGTAATAATTGCCAGGCTACTGACATTGTAGGGGCCAATAAAAGAATTGCTGTCACTGCCAGAGTCCAGAACCATGGAAAGGGCAGCAGCGTCCATCCGACGATCAAAAGCAGTAGTAAGGAAAGAGGCACCAGGCTTCTGCGTAGATTATCAAAGATCTTCCACCTGGATAAAGCGGAGAGTTTATTCTTTGTCAGATGCCCCTTGCCATTTGTTACAAAGGGCAGCATCCATGCTCCGATCTGCCAGTCACCTCTTATCCATCGGTGATGGCGTCGGATATCCGCCTGGTAGATCGTTGGACTTTCTTCATAGAGATTAACGTCGCTGATCAGTCCGGACCGGACATAACACCCTTCCAGCAGGTCATGGCTTAAGATGCGGTTGTCCTGGAATACGGGTAGGACAGCCTGTTCAAATATATCGACGTCATAGATACCCTTGCCGATAAAAGACCCTTCTCCAAAAAGGTCCTGGTAGACATCAGATGAAACCCTTGTATAGGGATCGATACCGGCGGGATTATCCAGCAGACGCAGATACAGCGTCGTCTTTGTTTCCGGCATTGCGGAGGCAACCCGGGGCTGAAGGATGCCATAACCTTCGATCACCCGTCGTTTTTGCGGGTCGTATAAGGCATGATTCAGCGGATGTGCCATGGCTGCTATCAGCTGTTTTGCCGTTTCCCTGGGAAGCTGGGTATCTGTGTCGAGTGTGATCACATACTTCACCTGTGACAAAACGGGGTAATTCCCCCCGATCAAAGAGAAAACGGCTCTGTTCCTTCCACGAAGGAAGGCATTCAGCGCGGCCAGCTTTCCTCTCTTTCGCTCGTATCCCATCCATTTTTTTTCACGGTCGTTCCATGTCCTTGGCCGATGGAAGAGGAAAAACAGATCCTGCTGTTCCGGCTTGTATTTTTGATTTAATACCGAAATTCCTTCACGCGCCAGTTCCAGCCATTCATCATCTTCGGGCTGGACTTCCTCGTCGGCATCGATGAAATCAGTCAGCAAGCCAAAATGGACATTGGCTTCCCTGTTAGCCAGGAATCGTATTTCCAGTCCCTGAAGCAGCTCTTCAATATCTGATCTGCCGGAGAGTAGGGTAGGAACCACAACGAGGGTCCGGTACTCTGGCGGGATTCCTTTGGAGAAATCCATACGGGGCAGCAGTGTCGGGTGAACCATGATGGTTGATAGCCAGTTGACCACGGAAACTGCCAGTTGGGTCGAACCTGCGAGACACAATAACCCGGTTATCGACAATACCAGCGGGCTTAGCTCACCATAGCGGTAAGCAGGATAAAATAGGACTGCTGCCGACACGAGGGCCAGTAAAATAATAGAAAGGAGATAGAGGGCTACGGGCACCCGTCCGGAGGCATAACTCATCCTTTGCCTTATCGAATGATGTTTGCCTGCGGCCTGTTCAGTATCTTTCAGACCTTTATCGATGAGATAATAACCGATATGCCGGTATCTTTCGGCCCCTTTCTCTTCACCGGAATATTTCTTTGACAATTCCAGGGCCCTGGTGGCTACTTCTGTCTCCGGGAGATCGCAGGATTTGGCTATGGACTCTATCACATGTCTGTACCGGTCTCTCGTAGCAAAATTCATTCGGGCATATATTCCTGTTATATCCTGTCTCAAGACCTGCTCTACCCTGCTAAGGGCCTCGACAAATTCCCGCCAGTCAGTTGCACCGATGGCGCGTAATGTGCCGATGCTATTACGAACGGAAACCTGATTGATCGCCTGTTTTTGATTTTCCTGCCGGACAAGGTCATTGCTGCTGGTTCCCGCGGCAGACAGCTGCTGTTCCATCCAGGTCAGCGGTAAGGCCAGCGCGGGTCCCTTACCCTGTAGCTTTCGGGTAAAGGCTGCAACAAAAGGACTGTCCAGCACGGGTTTGGATCTTGCCATGTCGGCGATACAAAGGATCAGGTTACCCGGCTCATCTTTTACTGTCGTTGTCATTTTCTCAGCCCAGTAATCGGCGAGGTTGTCATCGATCATGTCCAGGGCGATCTTTCCGGAAACTCTACGCAGATTTTCGATGACGGCTAACCGAAGCATGATGGGGATGGCCCATAGCTCCCCGAGTGTAAGGACGGCGTAGGTCTGATAGGAAGCAATAAAGCTGCTCAGGCTTTTTATATCTACCCGGCCATCGCTGTGCGAAATGATCTCCAGGACAATATCATATACTCTGGGCAGACCGGATGAAGGCCCCTGGGCCAAATAGGGTAAACCTTTGCTGTAATCTTTTGGCAAATGCCTTCTGGCGATGACGATCTGTTCTTCGATGATATAGAAATTATCGAGTAGCCATTCGGCGGCAGGAGTGATGGTCTTGCCTGACGCATAACTTTCGATCAGCAGGTTACGCACTTCCAGCAGGGTAGTCTCATTGTCGTCCAGTCTTTTTAATAACAGGTCGCGTGTATTGACCTCCATCAGCTTGTGTGAATGAGCAAGAACGCTTCCATGACGGGTTAGCTGGTCTGAACTATATAGCTCTGATCGGAAAGGCTCTTCATGACCATTATTTCTAAATATATCATTTCCCAGAAAATAAGTGCGTAGACTGGACAGGATATCGAAAACGGTACCGGTAGTGATCTTCATAAAATATCAATCAAATTTTTTTAAGGCCCGTATTCTTCGAAGCTTGCGTACCTTGTATTTATAGTCGGATAAAGGCGAGTTGCCAGGAGGAGACTGAATGGAGATGCGACACCAAAGGTAACTTATGTATTAAAGAAATAAATAGTTGGTTATTGAAAATATAGTCTACCTTTACTTAGTTACAGTGAGTCTGCATTCAGTAATCATTAATTATCCAGTCAGTTTTCTGCACTTTAGTTAGTCTCTGCTTCTTGCCTTCTCAGCTCAATTTATTTACTTTTAATTTTTAGTTATGAACATTTACGTAGCAAACCTTAGCTTCGACCTGCAGGACGAAGACTTGAAAGAGTTTTTTACTCCTTATGGAGAAGTCAGCTCCGCCAAGATCATTATGGATAAAATGACCAGCAGATCACGCGGATTTGGATTTGTAGAAATGACTGACGATGCTGCTGGCAAGACAGCTATCGCCGAGTTGGATGGCAAGTCGGTACAGGGTCGTCCTCTCAAGGTCAATGAAGCCAAGCCTAAAGAAGAGAAATCTTATGGCGGTGGTGGCGGTGGAAGGAGCTCCAATGGCGGAGGTTATAACAATTCAAACAGTTATAATAACAATAGGTATTAATATCCTGGTTTAATAGAAATGAAAGCCGTTCCGATAAAAAGGGACGGCTTTTATTTTTTATCTTAGTTTATAACTTCCCAGTATGCGCCTGACTGCTGACCTTCTCCTGGAAACCAACGCCAGCAATTCCGTCCCTTGTATCCTGATGCTGCATCCGCAAAGTGGTGACGGGCAGGTCATTGAAAAGAACGAACTAAAGACCTCGCCACCTTGCCCACAAAGGGAGTATATGGATGTATATGGCAACCTTTGTCTGAGGACCATGATCCCCGCGGGCCCTTTCCGGCTCGAAAATAATATAGTTGCTGTTTGTGCAGATGAGATCGAGGTCGATCCTACGGCGACGTTCGTGCTTATGCAGGATCTTCCGGATGATGTATTACAGTTCACGCTACCGAGTCGCTATTGTGAATCGGATCTCCTCGGTGAAAAAGCGAGGGAGATCGTCGGGGTCGCCATCGGTTATGAACAGGTGGAGCGTATCCGGTCCTGGATCCATGATAATTTTGAATATGCCTACGGTACAACTGACAGCTCTACGTCTGCGAGGGATGTGCTGACATCCCGAAAGGGGGTCTGTCGTGACTATGCTCATGCCGGCATCGCATTGTGCCGTAGCCTGGACATTCCCGCCAGGATGGTCGTCGGATATCTGTATGGGCTAAAGCCCATGGATATGCATGCCTGGTTTCAGGCTTATCTTGGAGGACGCTGGTTTACTTTTGATGCAACGCAGGAAGACCCAAAGGGAAACAGGATAGTTATTGCTTATGGGAAAGATGCAGCTGACGTGGCTATTGCCACTTATTTCACCAATATAGAGCTCACCCGCTTCGAGGTAAGTGTGAGTATTGCTGATTAAATCAGCTCAACCCGGGCATCGATCGGTATGGATGTATCAACTGGCATCAGCGCGGGAGCCGGCATTGAGTCATCTATCCACATGGGAGCATACTCCGATTTCCAGGCATGCTTCCACCTTCTATGACTCCAAAGCCACATATCCGGATTGCGATAGATAACTTCTTCCAGGTAACGCACATATCGCAGTGTCAGCTCTCCTTCGGGTAGCAGGCTGCTATCCATGGCGGCCAGCTTTACGGTGGCGTGATAATAACCCCGCCTTTGTTTTTCGATGCAGGCAAACACCACTGGCATGCCGCAAGCCCGGGCGCCTTTTTCAGGGCCGCTTACAAAAGGAGTAGGCTTGCCAAAAAAATTAAGCCAATAAGCTGCTTTTACATTGCCGGGATTCTGGTCGGCGACCAGCCCCAGGGCGTATTGGGTCTGCAGATGAGGGCATATGGCCTCCTTCATATTCGTTGCGGGCAGAAATACATTCCCGCTTCGGGTGCGTAACTTATAAAACAACTTTTCCAGGACAGCGCTGGTAATAGGCATATAGACCACCATTATCTTATACTTCGTAAGCCGGGCCAATACCAGCTGACCCCATTCCCAATTGAAGGTATGTCCCAGGTGGATCTGGCAGCTTTTGCCGGTTTCATACAGTTCGTTCAGCTCCCTTACATCTGCCGTGAACCTTTTTTGAAGAAAAGCATCACTGGCAGACACCAGTTTGATCACTTCTATGAAGGAATCGATGAAATTGTGATAAAACTTTTTTGCTATCTTTTCCCGTTCTGCTTCCGTCTTATCCGGGAAAGCAATGGCCAGATTGCTCATGACCACTTTTTTCCGATAACCCAATATATAATAGATCAGGCCGTAGATGGCATCGGAAATAAAATACAGGATACGCATCGGCAGAAGAGATACCAGGTAAAGAAAGCCATAAAAGAGATAATACATTGGCAAGTGGGTTATACATGTGACCGCATGGGGGTTGCGCTAAAGATAGGGTTATCTGGCGAATGGACCTGTTAAAGTATCCATTGCAACTCAAACGCTGCTATCCGGACAAAAGTATAAGCCGTGTCATTCCCTAAATGAAATTTATTTTCCCGTTTTGGAACAGGTTTGGCGGCTTGTTTCTGCATAACCAGTTGATATACAGGCGAACAGATTTCGGCACGCCTATTGGATTTACCTATTCGGTTTTTCATAGGATATTGGATTTAAAAACGGGGTGTATTTCTATACTGCCCTTTTTTTATTTTAGGCCATTCTTAGACTAAAGGAAAACTATATGACCTATTTTACCCTACACCGAATACTGGCCCTGATCAATGTATTTATCCTGCTGGTGCTGGCCGCCGATGAGTTCATGCTGCCGGTGACCCATGTCCGGGAGGTCTATGATTTTCGGTCCTCCTTCGAGACAAGGGGGGGCTATAGCTATCACAACACCCACTCTACGGACTACATCAACACCGTCTCCGGGGATGAATTCCAGGTTCCGGCCAACTGGCAATACAGTAATATCGGACTGAATAAAGGGGATACCTTTTATGTCGACAAGTCATTCCTTTTTAGTCAACCGCTGGTTCTTTTCTTTCGATGGAAGGGGGGATTTGGCAAGATGAAGATGAATGTCCTGAACAATGGCTCCTGGGGGCCTCTGCTTGCGCTATATATTCTGATCGTTTCGCTGATCCAACTGTTGCCGTGGCGACTCATCCGGGGCGATAACCTGAACGAGCGGTTCATTTTCTCCGGGACCGCTCTGCTCCTGGTATTATTATTCTTTGTTTTTTATCAATAACTTTCCGGAAAAGAAAACATTAACCAAATAAATTATGTGTCTTGAAATCCATTCTCTCTATTCAAAACGTCTCTAAGTCCTATGGTCCGGTTCGGGCTCTGCACACGGTCTCTTTTGATGTGCCGGAAGGCTCGGTATTTGGTATCCTCGGCCCGAACGGCAGCGGCAAGACTACCTTATTAGGCATTGTCCTGGATGTGCTGATAGCCGGGGCGGGGACTTATAGCTGGTTTGACGGCATGTCACCAGATGCGGCGAGACGTGAGATCGGGGCGCTGCTCGAAACACCCAATTTCTATCATTATCTGTCGGCTTTTGACAACCTGCAGATAACAGCCGCTATCAGGAAAAAGGGAAAAGATGATCGTATCCCTATCCTGAAGCAGGTAGGGCTGTTTGAACGTAAGGACAGCCGGTTTCAGACTTATTCGTTGGGTATGAAACAGCGGCTGGCTATTGGTGCAGCCCTATTGGGAAACCCTAAAGTATTGGTGCTCGACGAGCCAACCAACGGCCTCGATCCTGCGGGGATTGCCGAGATCAGAGAGCTTATCCGCAAATTGAATAAGGAAGGGATCACCATTATCATCGCCAGCCACCTGCTCGATGAGATAGAAAAAGTTTGCACTCATGTTGCCATCCTCAAAAAGGGCGAGCTGTTGCTTAATGGACCTGTAAATGAGGTCCTGCTCAGTGAAGACCAGGTGGAAGTAAGGGCAGCAGACATGATCCTGTTACAGCAGGTATTGCAAAAGATGAGCGGCATCCGGAAAATAAACGGGTCGGGCGATACATTGAATCTTACCTGTGAACCTTCTGTAACCCCTGTAGCGGTAAATGAGTTTTGTATTAAGAACGGCATCGTCTTATCTCATTTATTGCTCAAAAAGAAAAGCCTTGAAACGAAATTTATGGAACTTACTAACAAAGGGTAATTTATGAAGGAACTACTTGCCATTGAATGGCTCAAGATACGCCGGTTTCGCACTTTTTGGATATTGTCAGGTTTGTTTATTGTCCTGTTGCCTCTATGGAACTATGAGATCTCTCAAGGGGTCATAAGGGCTGGAGGCGGGAACAAGGGTGTGAATTTCCTGAGCACTCAATATTCCTTTCCTGACGTGTGGAATAACCTGGGCTGGTGGGGCAGCATTTTTATAATGTTCATTTCAATCCTTGTGATCATCATCATTACCCAGGAATACAGCTATCGTACAAACAGGCAAAATATAATGGATGGCTGGAAAAAGCTACAGTTTTACCATGCCAAAGTATATCTTGTCATCGTCCTTTCTTTTGTTGTCACGGTCTACTTTTTTCTTCTTGGGGTCGTTTTTGGCCGGGTTAACTCGGGCTCGTTTACCGGTGTGTTCGATGAGTTTCAGCACACGGCTTATTTCTTTCTATTGACATTGGACTATTTGGGCTTTGCTTTACTGATCGGTCTGTTCATAAAGAAGACCGGGCTTGCTATAGGCCTTTTTATATTATATTCTCTCATTATCGAGAACCTGCTTCGTGGTATGATCAATCATTATACGGATCTGCCCTGGGGTAATCTGCTCCCTTTACAGGCCAGTGATGAACTATTCCCTTTTCCCCTGCTGCGACAGGCCAGGGCTGCGATGATGGCCCAGACGCCTTCGTTGTCGATGACGGTCTATACTTGTGGCGCCTCGGCCTGGTGTCTGATCTATTACTTTAGCTGCCGGGCAAGCTTACTGCGTAATGATTGGTAATATTTTTAACATTGCCTCCCGTTATATGAAGACCCTTCTCTTACCCCTTATTCTTCTCCTGACTCAACTTTCATACGGTCAAATCAAAAGAAGTGCACATTGGTTCTTTGGTTATGAAGCAGGATTGGATTTTAGTTCGGGTACTGTCAGCGCCGATGTCAACGGAAAACTTGTTTCCATAGAAGGCAGCTCGACCATGTCTGACCTTTCAGGTAATCTCCTTTTTTATTCCAATGGCGAGAAAGTCTGGAACAGGAATCATGTCATTATGCCGAATGGGAATGGTCTGACCGGCGATGAATCCTCTACACAGTCCTCTCTCATTGTTCCAATGCCGGGTAACGAAAGCCTTTATTATCTTTTTACCTCGGTTGGATTGGCTGCGGCACCTTCAGGTTTGTATTATAATGTGGTTGACATGAATTTGGACGGCGGCCTGGGAGACCTGACAGCTACAAAGAATTCCCCACTCCTCAATTCCGGGACAGAAAACCTTGCCGGGACAAAACATTGTAATGGGACCGACTACTGGATAGTCTCCCGGGAAGATGTAACTGGCATTCTCCGTTTTTATGCCTACCAGCTTACAAAAGACGGCCTCAGCGATCCCGTAATCTCTGAATTTAGTGAGCCCGGCAACGTGCAGCACAATACGGTAGGTACGATAACCTTTTCACAGGACGGCAGCCTGATGGCTTTTACCAGTTTTCATACACCGGTATATCTCTTTGATTTTAATACTAAGACCGGTAAGTTGTCAACGCGGCTTATCAGCACTGCAACAAACGAAGCTTTTTATTCCAATGCAATTTCCCCGGATAATAGCAAGTTATATACTACTTCCTTCGTCAATTCGGGTTATAACTATTTGTCCCAGTTTGACCTGACTGCGAGTGATGTTAAGGCTTCCAGGAAAAATCTGGATAGCATGGACTTCAGTTGGGGTAGCCCCAATGCTTTCCCTTTTATTGGCCAGATCCGTCTGGCTGCTGACCAGCAGATCTATGTCTCCCGGTGGAAGCAGGTTTCTCCGAACCTGGTTAATCCCAATACCTATTATGACCTGGATAGCATTGATGTCATTCATAAACCCGATCTGCCCGGGCTATCCTGCCAGTTTCAACGTGACTTCCTGTATCTGCACGGTAAACCAACGGAGCTGGGATTACCTGGTTTCATCAGCAATTTTACTTCTGACGCTCCTCCTCTGTCTTGTCCGATAATCGTTCCTTCTGTCGATTTTACTGTTTCGGCAGAATGTGAAGACCTGCCTGTACAGTTAACCTATACTGGCTCTGCCGATATCAATTCATTAGAATGGGATTTTGGCGATCCCGTTGGTGGGCCGGCCAATACTTCCGCATTAATGAACCCTTCTCATAGTTATGCTCAACCGGGCCAATACATCGTTAGTCTGACCGTGAATTATACCGGGGGCACACTCTCTGACAAAAAGATCGTAAAGGCAGGTGCTGTCCATATCGATCTGGGTAATGATACTACGCTGTGCTTGAATGATGTTCTGATCCTTAAAGTTCCGGCTAGCAGTGATCAGGTTAAATGGCAGGACAATAGTGGGAGCCCCACCTTTAGTGTAAATGCAGCAGGTGAATATTATGTTAGCCTAACACAGCATGATTGTCCTGCCTCCGATAGTATACAGATAAAGTATATCCAGACTCCTGTCTTCTCTTTGGGTCCGGACCTGGCGCTGTGCACGGGTGAAACGATAATTCTCGATCCGTTGATCAAAGACAGCAATACCCTGGTTTATCAATGGCAGGACGGTTCGACGCAAAAAGCATATGCAGTATCGGCTTCTGGGTTGTATACGCTTACTGTAACCAACACCTGCGGCAGCATGAGGGACTCTCTTAACGTTGTCAGCGGATATTGCGATGTCTATCTTCCGTCCGCATTTACACCCAACGGAGACGGCCACAATGATCTTTTCAAGCCCATAAGAGCTGCAAATATCAAGAACTATCAGCTGACAATTTATAATCGGTGGGGACAGGTAGTGTTTGAATCCAGTGATCTAAATAAAGGATGGGACGGCTTTTACCAGGGCCATCGACAACCCGAAGGCCTTTATATCTGGTCAGTCAAATATTCTTCAACGCTGGTGACCAGTAAGACTATTCATGGAACGCTGACTCTGGTCCTATAACAAATCATCGAAGTGTTATTGAGCCGGGTATATACGGGCCGCCCAACCGCCGCCTTTTGAAAGCTGGATATTTATTTTGTCTCCACGTTTGATCCTTATTATCTCTTTCTTATAGTCAGTGGCATCCCGATCCGCATTCAATCCATCTTTAAACACCTCTGCCTCAAAATTACCTTCCGGTAGGAAAGAGCAATCCAGCGTTATGCTGCGCGCATCCCAGTTGGTCATAGCCGCCGCGAACCATGTATCTCCTTTGCGGCGGGCCAGTGCCAGATACTCGCCCACCTTTCCGTCCAGCGCTGTCGTCTCGTCGAAAGTAGTAGGGATCTTTGTAATAAAATTGGTACACTCCTGCTCCTTCTTGTAAATAGTCGGGTTATCCGACAGCATTTGCAGCGGAGCTCCAAAGACTATATACTCTGCCAGCTGTTGACAGCGAGTACCCATGCTCATCGGATTATTGTTTACGGGGCGATAGGACTCCCGGGTGGCGTTGCGCATAGCCCCTGGAGTATAATCCATCGGTCCCGCGATCATACGAATGAACGGGATGGTAACCACATAGCGTGGCTGATCCTCCGTTGCCCATTTGAAATTTTCGAGTCCCTTGACGCCCTCGTAGCCCATGACGTTGGGGTAAGTTCGCTGCAGGCCGGTTGGCTTATAGATGCCATGATAATCCACCATCAGCTTGTATTGGGCTGCTTTTTTTGCTATGGCATAAGTAGATGCGACCACTATCTGGTCATCGCGATCGAAAAAGTCGATCTTAAAACCTTTGATGCCCATCGCCGAATAATGAGGAAAAACGGTGTCCATCTGCTGGTCAATGGTATGCCAGGTAGCCCATAAAATGACACCTATCCCTTTTTGTTTACCATAATCCACAATCTCCTGCAGATCAACAGCGGGAACTACCTTCAGCAGGTCATGATCGGATGACCAGCCCTCATCCAATACGATGTATTGAAGATGGTTCTCAGCGGCGAAATCGATATAATACTTGTATGTTGTTGTATTTATGCCTGCCTTGAAATCGACATGTGTGACATTCCAGTTATTCCACCAGTCCCATGCTACCTGGCCGGGTTTTATCCAGCTGATATCTGACAGTCGCGGAGGAGAAGCCAGCTTTTGTACGATGTCCTGGTTCAGCAAGTCTTTATCCTGTTCGCTGATGACCACTGCGCGCCAGGGGAAATTACGGGTACCCGAAGTTTTAGCGATATAGTCGGCTCTTTTATTGGGAATATAATTGATCCCATGCAGCTCGGCATCCAGAGGATAAGGCGCATACACGCCTTTTAGGCCATGCTTTGTAGGATTGAGATCGAGGTACATTCCTGGGTAATCTTCCAGATCGGCCTCGACGATGGCTATCTTTTTATTTTGTACTGTCCCAACCAAAAGTGGTAAGAAGGCCAGGGAATCTTTGGGAAACTGAGAGAGCTCGATCTCATGATACAGTGCCTCAAAGGAAGAATTAAAGATCTTGCCTATCCTGTAATCCCACTGGATAGGAATAAAAGCCTTCTGATCCGAAGAGAAATTAAAATTGGCCTCCTCGTTGCTGATGATCAGCTCTCCTTTCTTTTTTGTGACGAACCGATAGGCCACGGCATCATTATAGGCCCGGAAAATAATGCTGTAGTCTCCCCGGCAATTTATCACCAGCTGGTTGAACTGGTTCCTGATGGTCGCCTTTTTATAATTAATGGCGGTGATGATCGAATCAACACTTTGCCTTGCGACCGAGCTGACTTTGACCTTCTCCCCCAATACTTCGCCATCCTGCAGTCGCAGTGAAATTGTGGAAGGCGCCGTAATGGGCTGCCCCTTATGATCGACAGACCACTGCGTCTGAGCCGCAGTGCTTACGTGCACTGTAATGACGCCATCGGGGGATTTTAATTCAAAGTTTCCGGTCTTATCCTGGGCCAGGCAGGGGACTGTAACGAACAGGGAGATGGCCATGAAGGTCTCGACAAGCTTTATCATGTTTCAAATATAATCAGTCTGTTATGGATACAGCAGATATTTAGCCCGCATTCTTTTATAGTCACTCAGACCTGGCTCCCAGCTTTTACGGATCTCTTCCTCTGTTTTACCTTCCATGATCTGTTGTTTGAACAAGCTGTTTCCTACTAGCAGGTCAATATTCAACATTTGCTTACTCAGCTTGTTGTTAAAGAATTTTTCTTTAAAGGGATAGGCTTTATATAGGTCTATCATCCATTTGATATTGATCTTACCGGTTTTTCGAAGGCCGGAAACGTCGTAATTCCTTAGATCAAGCCCGTAGCATAGCTGGTCCTGGTGTAAAGGTGTTTCTGACTTTCCTGGGATGCTTACAGGTGTAAAGGAGAAACTATAGATCCCCTTTAGCTCAGGGCCTCCCAAAACGGTAAAGGGCATATTGGTCCCTCTGCCCTGGCTGAGAAAAGTACCTTCGAACAGACATAAAGACGGATAAAGCAATATGGATTGTTGTGTATTGAGATTTGGTGAAGGGCTTACCGGCAGGATGTAATCCATGTCATGTGAATAATTTTTGACTGGTATGACCTTTATTTTGCACTGCTCATTGTTCTCAAGCCAGCCTTGCCCATTTATCATCTGTGCAAACTCCCCGATAGTCATTCCATGTGTAATCGGAATGGGAAACTTGCCCACGCCTGACTTTAGTTTCATATCTAATATTGGCCCATCGACATAGCCATTAGGGTTGGGCCGGTCGAGTATCAGCAATTCTTTTCCGGACTCTGCACAGGCTTCCATTATATCATGTAAAGTGTTAATGTAAGTAAAGAACCGGCAGCCTACATCCTGAAGATCGAAGATCATTATATCGATGGAATCCATTTCTTTTTTGGAAGGTTTGCGTTTCTGTCCATATAAGGATACAATGGGGATTGTCGTATTATTGTATACTTCGTCACCGACTTTTGCGCCATTACTGGCATTGGACCGAAATCCATGTTCGGGACCAAAGATCATTCGGATATCGACACCAAAGGATATCAAGGTGTCTATTATTAATTTATTACCTATAATTGAGGCTTGATTCGCGAGTATTCCCACTTTTTTGCCTTTCAAATATGGCAGATAAAGTTGAACCTGATCTGCGCCTGTCAGGATAGGCTTTTTGAAAGAAACCGAAACGCCAGCGCCCGCGCCCTCGAAAAACTCATGGCTATGGGCGTTTTCAATGCGGCTAAACAATGTCGGATTGAATAATATAAGGAGGAGCAAAAAATGTGACTTCATCGATTAAAGATAATTTAAACGTCTTATTTGCCCTGCACATATTTTGCCAGTTTTTGCAAGGTAAGATGGATATCCCGTTTTGTTTTTTTAAACAGATTGGAAAGAATTAAATTAGTGCTAAATAATTTAGCTGTCATGCGAATAATACGGAGCATCCAAAACCGAATATACGAGATAAGAGGTGAGCGGGTAATGTTGGATAGGGATCTGGCAGACCTGTATGAGACTGAGACTAAGGCTTTGAACTTAGCTGTAAAGCGTAATATTAAGCGGTTTCCAGCCGACTTTATGTTTCAGCTTACTAAAGAAGAGTTTGATAGTTTGAGGTTTCAAATTGAAACCTCAGAAAGTCGCCGTGAATCTCTCTGGTAGAATTATCAACGAATATTCTTCGAATAGGTCTCAAGCGTCTCCTTCTCCTTCATAGTTAAGCTTCCCATTCCTTTTCTGTTGATCTTGTCCAGAATCCGGTCGACCTCCTGTTGCTGGTCTGCACGCTCGGCATTGTACCGATGGTCGATGGAATAAAAGTCATGATGGGTTTTATAAAAGAGATTGTCGACGAACAATGTACCGGGACGGTTAATGATCAAATAGATAAAAAGGACTGTAGGAATTAAAATGATCAGGATCTTACCGTAATTGTTCATAAAGGCTGATGGATTCATGATCAGTGCCAGGATCATGCCTATCAATGCACCGCCGAGATGAGCGTCATGGCCTATATTGTTCTTTTGGGATCTTATACCGTAGATACTGAACAACACATATAAGAGGGCATAAATCCAGCCAGGGATAGAGATAGGTAGCAGAAAAAAGCCAATGCCCATGTCCGGGAATATTGCAACAGAGGCAAACATGACGCCGGCGATGGCTCCGGATGCGCCGACTGCGCTGAAATCTCCGTGATTTTTATGAACCAGCAGGGAAAGTAAGTTTCCACCCAGCAGACTGGCGAAATAGATAATGAGGAATTTAAGACTGCCCAGAGTTATTTCAACCAGTCCGCTGAAGATGTAGAGACTGAACATATTAAAGAAAAGGTGCGTCCAGCTGACGTGTAGAAAGCCGGATGTGACCAGGCGTTTGTAGTCTTTGTTTATCAGTATTCGATCTACTTCAAATTTGTAACCATCGAAGAACAGGCTATTTGAAAAGCCCTTGTAGGACACAAGGCTGGTTACGATAATAATGATCAATACGATAATTCCTGCGTTGGGCATAGGCGTATTATTCAGGGTTCCTGAACGAAATATAAAAATAAAATCTGGAATTTTTTTGTCCGGGTGGTCAGGTTTATAGGTGCAGGACAATAATACAAGGATTTGGCACGTTTCTTTAATATATAATCTGTACATTTGCGCATCAGTTCCCGTAAAAGGGATCATCTCTCCGATCTCTTACCATTCCCCGATATTCTTGCCTCTAATTCTTTCTTGCCGACCGTCTATCGATCTTGCCCTGGGGTTTCCCGTCTATCGAACTTTGCCAAAGTTTTCTCTTCTACCGCATCTTGCCGCTAATTTATTGCTACATGCCATCCGAGTTTTTGTTTGTACTTATTTAACTAAAATATAGAACTATGGAAAAGAAGGGCTTTCTTATTGATATGGACGGAGTAATTTACAAAGGCAGTGAGCCCATACCCGGAGCGGTTGAGTTCATCAATCATCTGCGTGATAAAGGATATCCCTTCCTGTTTTTGACTAATAACAGCCAGCGTACCAATAGGGACGTTTGCTATAAGCTTCGAAAAATGGGATTCAATGTGAACGACGAAGATATATTTACCTGTGCTATGGCTACGGCACGCTACCTCGCTTCCAGGAAGGAGAGCGGTACAGCCTATGTGATCGGTGAAGGGGGGCTGCTTACCGAACTGCATAATATCGGTTATTCGATTGTGGATGATCACCCTGACTATGTGATAATTGGCGAAGGCAGGACCATCATGCTGGAATCGGTGGATAAAGCGATCAATATGATCCAGAACGGGGCAAAGTTAATCGCTACGAACCTGGACCCGAACTGTCCGGTGGGGAACGGAAAATACAGGGCGGGTTGCGGAGCCTTTGTTGCAATGTTGGAATTTGCAACTGGCAGACGAGCGTTCAGTGTAGGTAAACCCAGTCCTGTAATGATGCGGATGGCCAGAAAGATCCTGGGGTTGTCGACTGATGAAACGATCATGATAGGGGATACGATGGGTACTGATATCCTGGGTGCAGGGTCTATGGGTTTTACGACGGTGTTGACACTTTCCGGCGTAACACGTAAAAGCGACCTGGATCAATACGGCTATTCTCCCGATTTTATCATAGATTCTGTCCAGGATCTCCTGAAAGAAGAATTATTTTCCCAGGTGCTGTTGCAACAACATGGGCAATATGCCTATATCGAAGAATTCACAGGTAGGTCTGCGGAATAGGTGGCGGCTTACCTGGAACCTACATTTTTGAAATGACTAGCCTGGTAGTGCCCGTTGTAGAAGGAGATGCGGCTACCGAGCTGGCAACTACCACGATTTGCACCACATCGCCGGCAGAAAGGGGGTAGAGGGTGCTGACGCTGGCAGTGCTGCCATTATTGTAGGCCGCGGGGAAGGAGGCTGACCCGGAACCCGAAGAGCCATTGAAGACATCCACAGAATTGACACGAATGACCAGGAATCGTATTCCGGCTCCCGAAAGGCTTGCAGAAGCCGAAATATTATACACGCCACTGGCTGATGCTGTAAAGGAGCCGGTACTTGTATTCATCTGGCTGCCTACATTGGTGATGGCATTATTGAAGACGATGGTACTTGCAGTGCTTGCGGTATAGGTCACACTCGATGTTACGGTGCCATTGAATTGGACGGCTGCGCCTACTGTTAACCATTGCATGGTGCCATTGCTTACATTGTCGCTGGTAGCAAGGGTTAGCGCCTGTCCCACTGACCCTACTACTGCAGGCAGGACATAGATACCGTTGTTCGTCAATGGCGGAGCAGAGAGACCTACGTATTGGCTGCCGCTGCCGCTGGGCTCCTGGAATCGGATATCCCTGGCCACATTATCGGAATTGGTCATGGCAATACGAGAGTTTGCGGTGATCAAAAAAGTGCCGCCAAAAGTCTGATTGGCCGTCCAGGTGTTGGAGTTGGCAAGATTAATGCCCAGCGGAGTGCCGGGAGCCCCGTTGCCGGTGAGGGAAGAGTTGGTGGTGACAGTAGTTGCTCCCTAAGCCACCCAGGCGGTCCCGTTATAATAGTAAAAACCGCTGGTGCCGTCTGTCTGGTATACCATGAGGCCGGTAGCAGGGCTGGCAATGACGGTGCGCTGAGCAGCCGTCATCCGGGGTGCGAGGAATCCCTTGCTGGTACTGGTGACATCCAGTATGGATGAGGCATCGGGAGTAGTGGTGCCTACGCCAACCTGGGTAAATGCAGGGTAAGAGAAAGCAATAAGCACAATAGGCAGGAGCAGTTTCTTCATTGTATATGGTTTTATCAGTAATGGAGAAAAACTAACTTTTGCCAGGATGTTTTGGGTGCGACCCTTAATATTGCGGAGGTTGTTATTGAAAGATATAGAAGCGAAACCTTAGTTGTTCCCTACTATACCCACAGGAGGATGCAAATATCGATTTTATTTTTGATCTGCCAAATTAGTTAAATATTTGGTGGCTTGTCATTGCTATTTAGAAATCCATTGCTGAATAATAATACAAACATCCGATTCATCCTTTAATGCAAACTCTTTAGCTCCCCAGGGTTTAAGTTGGATTTGCCTGGAGTTTGGATGAAGCAGTTCAGGAAATGTTGTTTTTACTGTGTTATACACTTCTTCAATATCGTCAGTCACAAGTCGTAATTCGGGTCTATCTTTTTCGGCAAATTCTTTATCTTGTATTAGGTGCAGCCCTAATCCGTCTTTTTCAATTACGCAGAACGGGTTATCCGATTTCAAATCATTGTATGTGATGTTGAAATGGAGACATTCTACAAAGAGTTTGAGCCCGATTTTTATATCGGAATAGAAAACGTTTGGAGACAGTTTGGTAAATTTCATTGATAAGATGTTTGATGTTTTCAAATTTAAATTATTCTTAAAGAAAAACGCCCCTTACTATTGCGAGAGGCGTTGGTTGCCCGACCTGGGCGAATATCGAATCTTTGTTTTGATAAACTTGAAGGCTTTAGCCAATAAGGGCCTCCATTACCTGTTCGGTTTCGACACCCTCATTATATGACCGTTTCATCAGTTCTGCCGCCAGCTGTCGATAGTCCTTGGCACCGTTGGAGCTGCGGTCGTAGGTAAAGATATCCTTACCGGCCTCCTGTGCTTTGGCCAACTGAATATTTGTACGGATTACGGTCTGGAATACCTTGTCGTTGAACTTTTCCTCCAACTGTCTTCTTACGCCAACATTCATTTGCTTGCGTTCGTCGTATTTGGTCATGACCATGCCCATCAACTCCAGACGGGGATTGAGTTTTTTTCGAATGAGATCGAATTGCCGCATGAATCCGTATACCCCCTTCAGCGGCAGGAACTCGCCTGGTAAAGGGAGCATAACATAATCGCTGGCCACCAGTGCATTCACCGTAAGTAAGCTGATGGAATGCGGACAGTCGATAAAAATGTAATCATACTTGTCGACCAATGGCTTCAGTAGATCATTAATCAGGTATTCTCTGCCCATAATACCTGCCATCTCCAGCTCAACGATGGCCAGATCAATCGAAGCCGGGATAACATCGATCCCTGCAGCAGTAGAGACGATCGCCTGTGACAGGTGACCCCCTTCCTGCAGGATCTCCTTCTTTAATTCAGAATACAGGTTGAATGGTGGCTCATCTTCGATGCCGAGCGACTGAGAAAGATTGGCCTGCGGGTCGGCGTCGATCAATAATACCTTTTTTCCTTGCTGGGATAAGGCAGCTCCTAAATTGAGTGCAGTCGTGGTCTTTCCCGACCCACCTTTTTGGATAGCAATCGAAATAACTGGCATATTCTACTGTTTTAAGGTTTGAAGTCCTTAAATATATTCATAGTTGGTCTTACTGCTACAATTTAGTTCCCCACGGTTGTGGATTATTTCACGCACTCCTAAAATGCAAAAACCCCGCACTTTGTGCGGGGCTTTTGTTGCCCGACCTGGATTCGAACCAAGACAAACAGAACCAAAATCTGTCGTACTACCATTATACTATCGGGCAATCGTCCTCCGGTTAAAAAGGAGTGCAAAAATAAGGTCTCACCTAAGATGT
>Ga0307510_10001046_pt1 | contig 29366 bp, 19 predicted proteins | sample 12_EM_MG_FD_207224 | JGI IMG/M metagenome (GOLD analysis project Ga0307510, IMG submission 207224) | Populus trichocarpa ectomycorrhiza microbial communities from riparian zone in the Pacific Northwest, United States - 12_EM | ecosystem: Host-associated > Plants > Roots > Unclassified | place... | reverse complement strand
TTGCAATCGCTAATACAGGCACATTGATATCCTTCTGATAAGTCAGGTGCCAGAAGGAGCGCGGACCTTTCATGTTACGGCGGTTACGGCGACTTGCGTTAATTTGGAGAAGGGCGATACTGCTCAGCGCCTACCTGCAGCGCTCGGTGCCCGGACGCAGTATATAATATTGGGATTAGCACGAAAATGATTACCGTAAAAGCGCACTAATACATTCTGGAATTTCCACGTCACGTCGAGGATTGTGTCACGGAACAGGCCACGAAGAGTCATTGGGGACGGAGGTTTGACCTCATTTCCCATGGAGGATTGGGATTGCGCTTCTGGTGCATTTGTCAGTCCATGGAGATGGTTGGCCGACACCGACCCAGTGACTACGGGCGCTTACGGCAGGAGGGTCCGCCGCGAGGCTACGAGGTGGCGTTGAGTACCAAAAGCGATTAAAGGGGGTTGATTCGGCGGCGGATTGGAGGAGATTGTGAAAGTGGTGATGGGTCACGGTAAAAAAAGCAGTGTCGCGGCGAAGTTCCAGACCCAGACCAGTCGCTCAAGTTGGGTGGCTCCCCTTATCCTGAAAGGCGAGTTCCGCGGCATCGTGAGACTCGAGTTGTTTGGGGTGGCGTTGTGGTGGTCCTGAATGTGGCAATGGAAGGTTTGACACTTATGAGCGGTGATGCTCGATGAAAAAAATCAGGCAAAAATAGTAGACTAGATTCGAGCTCGTCGTGAACGTTGAGAGGGCAGGAGGAGGGAGAAAGGGAGGGAGGTTGCGTCATGGATAGAGGGAACAGTTAGGGGACGTGATCGAACGGCGAGTCAGAAAAGGGAAATTCTGTGGAAAGCCGCGCCAGGCCGGAGCCGGATCTTGATCTGGGGTTACCGGGACACAAAGCTCTGTTCCCGTTCCCGGGCATTCCTGTCTGTCTGTCCTGTCCTGTCCTGGTCTCGCACGGACGGACGCTCCCTCCTTGCCTCAATTTCGCATGTCTCGATATCACCTATTTAATCCACACCGCCGCCCCAATGGCATCATTTCCTCCGTTTTCCCTCTCTTTCCTCCACAATATCGTCCCTGTCCGCTTCGCCATTGGCTCTCCGCCTCCACCACCGTCTATTTATTACCCGTCACGACCACCGATGTCGCTCTCAGAGGGTTTCATATCCGGCTGGGTGCCCTCTTACGGCGATGACGACGACAACGTAGACATGAGCAACTTTGCATACCCGATCAAAGTACCCCACGATTTTCTTTCATCTTCTCCCACGCTCACTCGCACATCCTCCGACGATTCCCATTCCTATTACCAACGTGCCTCATCCTTGTCCTTTGAACAGTCCCCTCCATCACCTGGATCCTCCGTCGACCATACCGACGGTTCCTATGCAGATCCCTCTCCCGGTCCCTCACTCTCTTCCTCAGATCGTCGTGCCATTCGAAATCGCATGCGCGACCCTGATTGGGTTCCTCGCCCACGGAACGCCTTCATCATCTTTCGCTGTGAATACTCCCGCACGCACGCTCGTGATCCCAGCGACCCATCTGACAAGTCCAACCGCAGCGACAAGACCCTATCAAAACGCGCAGGGGAAGAGTGGCGTCGTCTATCTGCCGCGGACCGCGAACAGTACAAGATCCTAGCCGAGCAGGAGAAGGCTGCCCACGCTGTCCAGAACCCTGATTACCGATTTAAACCTGTGCGTCGTCCTCCTCCTGGCACGGCTTCCTCGGCAACGCGTGGCCGCCTGGGCTCCTTCCGGCGCACCGATCGAAGCGCGCAGGTTGCCTCGCTTATCATGCGTAGCGAGCGCGGCGCTTCTTCATGGACCCAAGATGACGACCAAGAACACATGGCCCATCCTGAACCCGCTGCGATTCAAGCATCGTCATCCACTGGCGTAATCGGTCGGCGTCGTTCAGCCTCGATGCCACAGCCGGTGGCCCCGCCGAGGGCTGTCGTCATCCCGAACAAGGCTAGGATCCCAGCCCCGATCTCATGCATGTCCAGTCCTGGCCCAACCTCCCTCGACGTTGACGTCCTCTCAACTAGCGAGATGGACGATTCGCCCCTATACACGCCGGTGTCTCCCATCCCACCGGCGTTGCACACGCAGCCGTCCGGATTTCAGATGCAGCCCCTCCCTGAGCATCCGTTGCCACTGCCACTGAACGAAGTCTTTGACTGCAGTATGGATATCGGCGGCACTCAGGTACGTGCTTCCGTCCTTCTAACACGTAACTCATGCCCACGCCCAACGCAACAGAATTCCTCGGCGCCGATCGGTGCCACATCAGGGGTTTTCGCGTATTCCGACTCGAGTTTTGATCAGCATCAACGATTCACGTTTGCCGATGGCGATGTATACCCCACCTCGCCGGAGTTGACGACCCCATACGCTGACTGGGTCTGCACCGCCGCCCCCACCGAGTCGAGCCTGGCCATCGCGGGCGCGACTGCGGCGCTTCCCAAGTCGCCCGATACCGGCGTCGTCGGTTCTTTTGGACCGACGACGCACCTTCCTATACCCTTTACGCTCCAGCATACGACGTCGGCACTCAACGAAATCCCCACCGCCCAATCTTGGGGCGTAGGCTATTCCCAACCCGCGAACGGAGCAGCTGTGTTCGGTGGCACTCCAGACCTTGCCGCTGTTTTCGCTGAGGCGCTCCCGGCGGGATACGACGTGGCCGGCGCGCAGGTCGGCCTTGACGAATTCATCAACGCGTTGTGAATTTTTTTTTCTTTTTTCAGGACGATAAACATAAGTATAAGCATCGGTTTTTCCCCCTTCCCCTCACTGCAGCTTTGATTTTCACTTATTGGGTGGATCAACTCCCGCCCCCTTTGCCTCTTCCGGTTTTCGTGCGACTTCTATCTATCATCTATCCCATGTGGCATCATTCGGTCTATCTTTCTCCTGTGTTGATCCTTTGGTTTCGTGTCCCCTCGTCCATCGCGCAGCTCTCACGTTCATTGTAGCATTAGTCAAAAGTTTGTTGGCACTGCTTTTCTTGTTCATTCTCCCCTCCCCTCTGTCCTTCGCGCCTCGCGGCGGTGCCATTCTGCATACTGTTAGTTACTGTGTGTGTTTTTTCTGCCTCCGTGCCATTTAGCAATGATAAGTATACCCCTCGATCGCACGGCTTTGTGTTTGCATCATAACTCGGATTGTTGAAATATTATTTTTGCTTGCAAAGCACGACCCCATCCCACCCCAACTCCGACCCCGACCCAAACAAGGGAAGCATCTTAGGTCTTACACTCAATACAGTATCTTTCACATCTTGACTCTTACCAGTCCAGTCCGGGGAACTGGGACACAACCTCCTATCAAAGGGTCACCGGACCCTCTCCATTTTTGCCCTTTGCCCTTTGGCGCGGCCGCCCTAGTAAGGCCAGCTAGACGGATGCGGCAATGCGTGTCAGCGGCAAGGGATTTTGGGGGACAGGCCGAACCGACCCGACCCGACCCGGTGACCTGAGGGAACCTCGCATATAGAAATCACCCATTTACGGGTAAGAGGATAGTCTCTTTGGCACCAGGCAGGTTGCGCTACATGTACACACACACAAAAACTGAAACGAACCCCACACCGGCGTCTCTGATCTTCTTCTCCCCCACTTGCGTGTATGGCACTTGTAACTGTAGTACACAGCACAAACGCGACCCGGACGCGCCGGGCAAACTTGCGTCACGGTCAGTGGGGGTTCCCCCCACCCGTGTTTCTTTTTTTAGATTCAATTGCACGCGCGATAAATTCAGGGCTTTTACTTTTCATAACGGCGCGCTCGCCCGGCTCTTCCATCCTTCATGACGCGGGGAAGGAAGGCAGGCACCACGAATTCCCCGTTTCCCACAACTGTGCGACTCGCACGTCCTGTGTGTGGTGTGTGCAGTACGATACGTGTCTCAAACCGCTGCTGGGTGTCCTTGGATTTTGAATTGAGGTGGAGCGTCGGTGCTCCAACTGCCGCAGTTGGGCGTAAACTGTATACGTCATAGTTGTGCGTCATGGCATGGCCGTGATGGGATGCCGCTACATCCAGTTACTGTATCAGCGAGCCCGCGGTGATAATTTGCATTCAAGTCCCAAGTTCACAGCAGCATATGGCGAGAGAGAGGCCTCTAGGGAGGGGAATATTTGAATATACTGTACGTCCAATCAAATATTCGGCGTAAGGGGCTAGGGCCATACAGTCCCATCTCATCTTTGTCGCCCTCTTTCGCTATCGCGAGTCACCTGGTCAGTTACCGTGACATTATGCCACGCCAGGCAGGCGTCGACGGAGTGCCGGACAATTTCGGCGTCTTTCCAAAGTGCATCACATGCATCGCCAAGCGACGATGGGGTCAGGTGCACAAATACATTGTTCACCTCGGGCCGATTAAGCTGCTCTACCGATTCGGTTGACACCACCAACGAGAGTTCATTCTTGAGCACTACGTGTAGTTTTGGTCTCGATTGCATAACCACACAACATAGTCCTAGTCCTGAAAACATCCTGCTTGCAATGGACTATCTCACAAAAAAATGGTTCGACCCGGGTTCGAACCGGGGACCTTCTGTGTGTTAGACAGATGCGATAACCAACTACGCCATCGAACCCACTATCAGATGATCTAACAGAACCATCATGGGTGACAGACACTTTCCTAAACTGAAGCGTCGATCATAGGCAGTGCCAATGCGGGGTTACCGACTTGATCCGTGTGCCGAACTGTGGAGTGGACAAGCTGTGGTTGTGATGATGAACATTTTTCCCCGGACGACAGGCTGCAATTAGGAACATCAACGACGACCATTTCGGATAAGCGAGGTGGGTGGCACCATCGGTTGCCTTAAAACTCACAATAATGCGCGCTCCGCATTGTGTTCCTACGACCCACGGGGCAATGTCATCGCCGGCCGTCATCCATAGCTGCAACACGGTCGGTCCCAGGGGGCGCTCCATTCTTCACGAGGCGATCGATACGGGGCGTCATGGGGGTTTTTGGTCATCGAAACGCAGCCGGGGGCTGACGGCCTTTCGATCATCTAAAATATCTGCCGCTCGGGAACAGTGGTGGAATGACGTCGTAGCTGGAGGAGAGCTACTGTAGGCGCGCACGGTATGATCCAATAGAGTGAAAAAAGTGGTGCGATGCAACGTTGCGAACGCACACGACACTCGTCGCAGCCGCCCTGGCATTTGTCGGCCGATCTCTCGACAATGATGCAACCGAATTTCACAGGTGCGGGGATGTGTCCCATCGCACGTTCTGGGCCCAGAATGACGCAGAGGGTCCATCGTCATCGAGGTAAGTTACTCGTTGAGCCGCGCCCAGGGGTGGAACCACTGGAGTGCCAATAGGCAACGAGGAGGGATGACGCTATATTTGAAAAAAAAAAAAAAAAGGTTCGATTGGCACACCACACAGTCGCGACCTGTCGGCAATCCCTTGCACGTCGTGCAGGACAGTGTTCGCACAGTACGGGCGCCGCCTCATTGCACTTTGCCGATTTCCAAAGAATCGCATCGAGGACGGGGTCGTTATCACGTCATTACGATAGCCGAGAATTCTGCAATTACGAGTGGGATGTTCTAGGCGCTTTTACAGTGGAGGAGTAAGTATATCCGGTGGGGAGTGCATTTGACCTCTCCTCTGTCGGCAGTGGCGGCTTGTCTTTTTCCACAGGATGGAGAGTAAGTGGTTTGGAGGTGGTGGTGGGTGGGGGTGTGAGATAAAGGGTGTGGCGCATGCGCCAACGGAATTGAGGCGGTGCATGAAGTTCAGGCACGACGAGTGGAAAAGGTTACATGTGTCAGGTGGTGGCGTGGCGAGAGCGTTCTGGAGGGACCCACGTGTGGCGCTGTCTCCCACACCTGTTGGTTGGATTTGGGACTGATTTGTCCTCGCCCTTTTTCGATCATGGTCCCATATTAACTCGTTAACTCGAGTCGGGGACCAATGTAGGCCATATAGTACAGGTGATCCTTGCCTGCCCGAAAAGCCGCGGCTCTGCGAGTAGACATGATTAGGACGGGGCTGGAGGACACCAGAACCGCAGTTGCAAGGGAGTTCGCAATCTAGACTCGATTTTGTTCCATAAATCAGCTTGATGGGGAATCAGGTGCCAAATTAGTTGAATGTAGTGTACAACAAATCCTCGGCTGGCACGCTATAATCGCACTTTCACCGACCCACTGTTATGCCGAGGCACATGAAACAAAGACCCTGGTGGGTCGAATCGAAAAGCTAGGGAGGTGTTACAAGGAACGGACAGTGTTGCACGCTGAATTTGTTTAGATTCCTGAATGAACCCGAGGGATTAGAATTAACCTGGGAGCACGGAGACGATAGTTCATGGGCGCGTAGATGCCCCATTTTGACCTTGCGCAATGCTTGGGGTCGTCCCTGATCCTGATTCCACGTGCGATGCTAGCCTCGTATAGCGACTTAAATGAGATCAGATCAAGTCTCAGAGAAACTAGCAGCGGCATCAACGCATCAACGTGGCTGGGCCCAAATAGAAAGAGAAATGTACTATAGGTTCGTAGCCAGGCAATGAAATTGTTCTAGACGCGAACTCGACGGAGATAGATTGCCGCCGCGCTTCGGCGGCAAACGAACGTGAATGGACAATGGCACCCTGGTTGCGTTGTGGGTCGATGCAGACATGGAAATCGAGAAGAGATGGACAAGGAAGTCCGTCCTCAATCAATCGCCTGGGACTCTGACGACTGAATCTCAAATGAAGTTCTGGAAGGAAGGCAACGGAGAACAGGCTGACAGCGCGGGTGTCTCATTGAACAAAAGGTGGGAAGAGATACACGCACGGCCATTATTCGCCTGCGAAGACTAAACACATTGACTTGTGATAAGGATTGGGTTCGCGTGTCTGGCAGAAGTTGATGGAGGTGCCTCGATGCAAAGGAAGGAAGGAAGGATCGTTCTGATGGAGAAAGGCGTGTCCACGTTGTATTGCAGCGATAAGATAGCGGTGACAACGGTGGGGTCAAAGAAGAACTGTTACAATATTAGTCAGCCGGTGTCCCTCGCGGATCAACTTTAATTTTTTTTCCCTCTCTTTATTCCCTTTTTGCGTTGGTTTTTCGTTCCTCGCCTCGTTGTCCGTTTTCCTATCTGCTCGCACGCTGTGCGCTGCGACGTTGACGACCACTGAGCACGTTCGTACTCAGTATAAGGACTCACTCACGACAGCGACGACACGACACTCCGATTGCTCGTAGCTTGGTTCTCGAAATCTCGACGACCGATCAGTTCCACCTGAGTTGATATCAATTCAACCGTTTCGCCCGGGCCCAACCTCTTTTATTTCCCTCTCTTCCCTCCTTTTCTTTCTACTATCCCTTATCCTTATTCTTCCCCTCTTCCCATCCCACGCATCTTTCTCACTGCCCAGTTTGCCAAGTGGTTTCGTGAAGACGACGGTCGCAGAAGCAGTGGTGGGCTGACTGTCATTATTGGTCCATCGCATCGCCCTCGGCTTTTTGTGTCTGCTGACGTCTCGTGCCAATTCTGCGTCACGCAAGCGTTTATCAAGTCTATATCAAGGCTCTTTGCTAGTTTCTTCCCCAGTCTTCTTCCGAGGTAATCTCTTGACCCCCCACCTGCTGGCCTCCACCTCACGCTTGCCTTTTCCTTTTCCCGAATCAGCGTGCCAGCTCATCCACTGAACGTCAGCCACCTGGCCTTCGTTTGCCATACTTGTTATCAAGCTCCCGCCCGTCCATCAAGGGAATAGACGCCACTCGCGCGTCTCTTTTTTTTCACCCTCATCGATCAGGACTATCGGCCATTACCGGCCTCACGATACCTATTTTCCCCAAGCCTGTTGCCTGCGCAAGGAACATTCTCTTTTCGTCGGTGCTCCACCTGCTAAACTAAGCAAGAGAAGGTGCGCATCATAATTGCGGTTCTGTCCCTCACTTTGAAATTCAACTCTGTTCGTTTTCCCACCAGTTTAGGGTCAATCAACATTCATATACGAACCCCCCCAACTTTCTACCGGGCTCCACTTTACGCACCCCTTCGCCCTCCCCCGCCATGACTTCCACCGTGTTAGCAACCCACGAATGCCATCCCTCTCGGGACATCCACTACTCGCGCAACTCTTCGACGGCGCCTCTCCCCCTGGTCCCAAGACGGCTCACCTCCCTCCCCAGTTCCCGTCGTATTTCCCCCATTGTCACCACTCATGTCGACCCGCCATCCTCGGGCGTAATTTTCGCCCGTGCTAGTCCTCCTACAACTCCCGACCCTTCTAACTCCGTTTCCACTTCTGTCCATGTTCTCCCACCGACCCCTTCAAGCGCAACCAAAGGAGTCTCGGCACCGGCACCCCTTTCATCGCAGTCCGAATTAGTCAGCCAGCCCATTCCTCCACGGCGCATTCGCGGTCAGCGCTTTCCTGACATTCGTCCACCTGAACAGTCAACACCTACCCCCGCCAAGGCAGATTTTAGAGACGACACCCCTTTTTCACTCCGAAAGAATGCAGCCGTGATGTTGTCGCGCAATCTATCCGAGTCCCATGTCCATGACCTCGCTGCTGCTGCAGTCGCACGAAGTGAGCCCACGTCGCTGTTACCGAAGAAGAAGTCGGGTGAGCCCCTCAAATCGTCACTCAAAATGAAGCGCACACCTGCCCGAGGCTCCTTGACCGTTATCACCGATCCAGTCGGCCTGAGCTCCTCCAAAAGTGCACCAGCAACGCCAGCTCACAAGGGTGTCCGCTTTCGTTCCCAGCTGGAGGATGTGAAGCTCTTTCTTGCGGAGCAGAAGCCTCTCGCTGTCTCTCGTGATGGCAGTCCGACGGATACCAGTGGGACAGATTCAGAGTTTCCCTCGTTTATCTATGGCCGGGATGACGATGTTAAAGACCGGCCGGTCGTCATGCGCAAAATCGACGTACCAGCGCCCCCATCGTTGGCCGAAGATACGCGCGATATCGCTGTCGAGAGCATCGACTTGGTCGGGACTACGGTTGAGGGTGTTATTCGCGTGCGCAATATCGCATTCGAAAAGTGGATTGCAGTGCGCTTCACCCTCGACAAGTGGCAGACGACATCGGAAGTCACCGCGCGGTATAAGGAGTCACTCTTCGACGGTATGGACCGCTTTACCTTTGGAATCAAGCTGGCCGATGCTCTTTCCCGCGCTGAAGAGAAGACCCTCTATCTCGCTGTTCGATATTCGGTTGCAGGCCGTGAAATCTGGGACAACAACAACGGTCGAAACTATCACGTACAAGTTGTGCACGAGAAGTCACTGAAGGCCACCAAGGAGACCGTGGTTGAGAAGCCTCAGGAGTCTTCCCACGCTGATGATATCGCAGATCTGCGGCGCCAGCTTGAGCAGGTCGTCAATGCTCGCCCATCCGAGACAATTGGCGGTATCCTTGCTCAGCATTCGCGTCGCCGGTGGGGGTCGCCGTCTCCGACACCAAGCCCTCCTCAGCGAGATCCAACACCGAGCTTTAAATCAGAGGGTTCCCTTGCAGCGCGATATGATTTCGCGGCATCGTTGCATACGCCCTGGCGTGCACCCACGGCGTCCAAGTCACTTGCACACTCGCGGACAAATACTTACCCCTCGACACGGCCGAACTCAGTGCCATGGCCGCCGCATTCTCCACGCTCTGCTTACGGTTCTCCTCGCGACAAAGCTGAAATTTCATCGTACTTTCCCGACAATGACTCAGATCGTGATCACGACTCGGATGACCCAATCACGCTCGTGCCTTCCCTGCGCCGCAGTGGCTCAGGCTTTGGCTCACGTAACCACACCCGAGGGGGGACCATTGAACTTTCGCACGCACCTGGAGTGAAGCGTACCCCACCGACATCACCGTTTGGTAGTCCCGTGCTTTCAACCGTACCGCTGTCTGCCCCTCCGTCGGCGCATCCTCAGGCTCCACCCTACCCCCGGTTTAACTCATTCCCACCGCATTCGTCGCCGAAGCAGCAACTTCTCACCCAAGATTGGGTCTCGGGTGCAAGTGAGGAGAGTACTCCATCTATCACCAATAGCGCGTCATCCTCTCCCAGTCGGAGCCCAAGCTTGAGCCCAACAGGGCTATTGTCGCCCACGCGGCTTACACCCCCTGGGATGGATGTCGATGAAAAGAGTGACTCGCCAATGCACCGCCTCGACTATCATAACTTGGTCAACCGGTTGGTGTATTTATTTGATAGGCCGACGTACTTGGACATTAATTTTCTCCTATAGTTATTGCTTCTTCACAGGGTCTGGACCCGATAGGGTGCCCGAGCATTCAGATTTCATCTGGCGCTCGCACTCGGCATCGAGTATCGAGGAATTCTTGTCCACTGGTCAGTCACCACCACTCAGTGGCAGCCCTTACAGTTCAAATTCCCCGTTTGCGACGCCTCGCGCCCACGGGCGTGCACCCGCGACGGCTTCTGATGACGAGCTTCAGCGCAGTGGGTCTGCAACACCTACCGGACCCCCGATGCGCCGTCTTCCCCCTACACCCCCGACACCCCTTTTGTTTTGATTTTCTCCCTCCCCGCCCCCCCTCGCCCCAAACCACTTCATCCCTTTTCCAAGAAAATTGGCCGCGTGACGTGGCTACAGACTGCAATTGATCAATTGCCTCGCGTTTTCTCTTCCTGCATGTACCATAACCAACAACCCAGCATCAGCGCCCGGCATAGCATCCCCGACGATTCTGCCACGACTGTATGACCACCATCCCGCGCCATTACCCCTCCGATTTTCTCTTTTTTTTAACCCACCTTATTTATCATTAAATTGGGGCCCCCCACGGTGACGTGGTTGATGAGCCCTCTGCGGACCCTCTTCTTTTCTTCCCCCAAATTTCCTCCCCGACGTATGACACCTGGACCCTCTGGGTAATGGCTTCTCTTCCCTCGTTGTTCGCATAAATAAACACGAGATTCTTCCCCTCAAACAATGTTGTGGCTCGGTTCATCCATAATTTTCTTTTCTCTTCTCATGTACCACACATCTTTTCTTCATGTCTTGGGTTACCACTTCGCAACCATATTTTGATATGCAGCGTCCCCTCGTTTGTTATCCACTACATCCTAGAAGCTGCAATACATACACGGTTCCCTTTTTTTCAAAGCGTGCGCCGAGGAAAGGAGGAAATGAATAAACGTAAGAGCAAGGACAAAGAAATGACATTGTGACTGGCTAACTACAATCGACTCCGCCGTGAGGGCCATATCACCGCGGGTTCTCCATCACCCCCGAATCGTGCCGAACGCCCACCGCTATCGCAATCACAGCCATCGCTGGCACTCTCCACGGCCTCCACAGGCAAGAACCCAACTCCCTTCCGGGAAAAGCCCGATTATCAGCTCGTAGCCCGCCACGTGAGAGCCGACGACACTGATGTGTGCCATTCTGACTATCCCAATCCTAGCGCTAGCCACAACCCTGGCCCCGACTTCGACGTTATCAGCATCCGAGCCGGTATGATACCTCATCACCGCCACCACCACCGCCACCGAACACAAGGCACGGCGATATTCCACGCGCCAGGGCCTAACGTGCCACGTGCACCTCAGTCGTCCTCTCGTCCTCCGAGTCTGACTTTCGCCGGAGTGGTAACAGAGATGGTGCCTGCGTCGTCCAGACACTCGCACACTCAGAAGCGGTGGATCGTATTGTCGTTTCAGGGCGGAGATGAAAGTCCGGAGTTGAGTTGAGCGTAGGAGGGCAGTAAACCCGACGGACGGGACGGGATGTTCCGGGTATTTCTGGAACAATTGCCAGCGTTATTATTATCACAGCACTAGACAAGATCGGGACGAGTGAAATATGTTCTCGAACCATGGGGGGTCTCGACTCGAATACTTTCAAATTTAAATGCGAATATATTCGTCCGGCAGTCACCACCACCACATCACCGTCTCATAGAGAGGTAGCTGACCGTGGCTGCTGCCACGTAGGATGCTACGCAAATGATGTAAATCCAGGTTTCGGGCTGCCAGACACCATCCCGCAATTTCAGTACACAGAGCCCAGGGAAATCAAGCTTCATTCCCCAACCGTCTCAAAAAGTCAAAACTTGAACCCTCGAGCGAGTTCCACGACGATCGGCCGTTTATCCATCCCTCCTCCTTTAATTATGGCGCGCCGTACATGTCCTCGATCGAGATACGAAACGGTGCACCATTCGCATAGATCGCGGCATCTGCGACGATCTGCACATCCGCGGGCGCAGCAGGGCGACAGCAACGTCAGTGTCCCGTTCAGGGAACGACTACGTAAAGTAGAGGTTTGTCGGCAGGAGCGGACACGGGCATACGGGTAAGTATATGGAGGGTACTATGGTATGAGGTTGTGGTCGAAGAGACCTACATTGATGGGGCTCTATGTCGTACGACGCCTTACTGCACAACTTACAGGGTTCTCGCTAACCAAATCATTGAGGAAGAAAGACGGGAACACTGCTGAAGCACACTTTAGGTTGGAGTTGGAATTTCGTCAGGACGATGAAGGTGGGGGCTCACCTCGTGTCAGAAGGGTGCGATGATAGCATGGAATCGAAGAATTCAAAGAACGAGCCCGAGGCTATGTTGATCTAGACGTCTGGCACCGCGAGAAGGTCATCAAAGATGCCCGCTGGTGGTTCGTAAAAAACCGTGACATAAGGGGCACCACCGCTTCAGAGGGAGGAGGACTATCTCGCAGCAAGACCAGGGTGTGTCCACCACACCAGAAGAGTAGTACGCCGGGAGAACCGCAGCTTTTATATCCGTCATACCGAACCGCGGGGATTTGGAAATTGCTGCGTTAAGTTAGTCGAAATATTGCCCGGAAATTATAAGAAACATGTCCCTTTCTCGAGTTGGGCGTGCGAGAAACTCCTAGGAGAAGCTACCCAAACGCCGCCTTACGGGTGTGTGCTGAGTGCTGAGAGTACTATGAACTTGAACTTGCTTGCCATGCCCTGAGAAGGGGGTGGACCAGCAAAGAAGCTGGGCGTTTCATAGTCTCGCGTGAAATTGATCGAAGCCAACCTATGGCCATGATGTTCAGGAACTACCATGAAAACCTGGGACAGATATAACACATACCTCGAGCCAAAACCAAAGGTTCCCTTCTTGCGAGGCAACGACTGGAACCATTCTGTCTGAGAGAACCAGACGGGAACTTGAAGCCGGAATTGGTTATATACCACCACCCTCGACTGTAAATGGTATGTGCGTGGAACCGAGAATGCAGGGCCGGGCTATGGCCAGTGATGGAAAGGGAGGTCCATCAGCGGGTCAGAGGATAGGCCACGCATAGCAACAAATAGGGATGTGCCCATTCCTCAAGATGCGGCTGTATGCAAGGGTTACGTTACAACTCAGATACTAGACATCAGTACCGCCTGTGCAATCCAGTACCCGACTGTAGTATGTGTGTGGACGGTTGGGGGAAATAATGATAACACACAAGGCCGCACATAACGTGACTAGAATAGAGTCACTCTCAAACTCGGCTAGGTCCAAACACTGTGAATGGGATCTTTTGATGACGGGGTCACATTTTGCTACAGTACCTTGATTGCCAACTACTATTAGTAAGGGGTATTACAGGAGGAAGCTCGCACGGCTATGTGGGTCTGTACGTAAAATTATAGAGCTAAACAGCAATTAAGATGACAGAGCTGACAGAGTCTCCTCACTCAATGGGGTTGCATTCAGAATCTGCCCCATATGCGTTCTAGAGAAACCCATGCCCTTCCGTCGTAGCCCCATCAATGTCTTCAATACGGATATCTTGCTTTCTGCGAACGGGGAGGGTCTGCCTGTACGGTATGCGGGTGGCACAAGCCCATCTATTTGGTTATATTCTGCACCTGGATGTGCCCTGGATAGGGCGAGAAGAATGCACACGTTCTCGTATTCTTCTTCGCTGTCGAAGAAGAGCTGCCCCGCAAATAGATTCAACGCAATCTTTGCATGCGCAGGCGCAGTCCACGTCTCTGCTGGTGAGTCTGGGATGGAATAGAACGTGAGGTCTGAGAAGGAACGCATGGAGGATGTCACTCGTGGCGTGTATATGTTCAGCCGGACTTTCTTCCTCCTGCGGATGATAGGGAGCAGCGCATTTGCTTCATATGGGCTTATCGCAATGACAATGCTATCCTTCCCGGATCCGCTCGTAAGTATCCAGTTGAGGGGGCGGAGATATTCTGTCAGGCCCGCGCCATTGGAACCGAGGACCGTGGTAACGAAATCGTTGGTTGCAAGTGGGGAAGGAGACCATTCTGTCGTCGACTCTAAGGCATGGGCCATGCCGATGGGATTCAGGAGTAGTGGCATGCGCGCGAAGGCCTGGGGAGGGTCACCAGTTTTAACAAACTTGAGGATCTCTCGACTGAGAATATGTTTCGCTGGTCGGGCCCTCGGAGGGCGCTCTACTTGTCGCTCCAACTCGACTTCATGGTCCACTTCGCGCTCTTGCTCCTCTGCGATCCTGACATCGACCAGCCTCGTAATGCCAAGTTGTTCGATCCGTTGACTCAGGGATGGAATGCTATTTATCTCGGGATTCATCAAAGTGCATGGTGCAACAGAGTACATTTCTTCCAGCGTTCGTGACTCGCGTTGCAGCCAGGCGCCCCGCAGAACCTCCGAGCTCCGTGTTGCGCCATGATGTTCGTATGCAGCGAACCGCTTATGATGGTCGAGGCCCTGCTGTGCCCAAAGTGGGAGGTGGTGACGGATGTCTTCACATGTTTCGTCCATGGCCCAGCGAAGGACATCTATCACATGGATACCTCCCGAAGCAAGTCCGTTGGAGCAAAGGCTACGTATACGACGGTCGACCTCTCCTGGAGCGAAGAACATCACTGAATGACCTCTCCCGAGCTGACGCATTCTCATACAGCCTATATTTTGGTCAGATCACTTCCCTTAGGAAGTCTATGAGCATACCTTGGACCAGTCTATCCTTAGTAACCTTCGGGCCAAGTGTAACCGCTGCGCGCATGCCCTTGGGGAGCTTGAGATCAGTTCCCCTAGTGTGTGCCTCGTCGAGATATACCACGCATTTGTCCAGTTGCCTATTGAAAGGAGACGAGATGAATGGTTCTAATGTTCCATCCGAAGTGACAACGGTGAGATGATCTGAGTCGTTGAAGAAGATAGCTGCTGAGATATCCGGCCGAAGAGAGAGCCAGTGTCGTGCGAGTGCTTCATTCTGAAGTTCCAGCATCTGGGCCCCTACGTCCAGTAGGACCCGGATCTCAGGGTCCTTACTGACCAGACGCTCCAAGAAAGCAGTTGCGGATTCGCGCTCGCCGTTGTCCCCCTCGGTACACTCGTATTTGTCATTTTCGGGCAGGAGGAGATGTCGCAAAACGAGGGCATTTGTACCAAGAACAAAATCAGGATCTTCCTGCGCGATCGATGTGGGTAAGAGATAACGATTGTCATTTGTGCCGCTGAAGCCTGTTGTCAAGTGTTTCTTGTCTTCCACCAGATCCCAGGCCGAGGTTGGCAGTTTGGATGGAAACTCTCGTGCAGCCCGAGGGAAGACTACTTGGGATAGGTAGAAATCCACCACTCCTTTATTTCTCGAGAATAAAGGTACGAGGAACTCATCGACTTGGGCTTTGTCCTCCGTGTTTACGCCGTTGAGCTGTCGCAGCTCCTCGGGGAGGTCTTGTCCTAGATCTACCCAGTGATCGTATTCCATCTCCGGATTATCAAGCTTGGCTAACAAGTCAAAGCACGAGAGGACTTGATCCTTGGTTAAGCCGCCATAGTAATAACTGAGACAAGTCAAAGTAATCGCAACGTCTGGATGACCAAATTCGGCTCTCAGGCTCGGAACATCCTGTGTTTAGGGTTAGCGACCGTCAGCTAACAAGATCAATACGGCAGACCTTAGCTCGATATGGGACGGCTAACAATGTCCTGCTGGGGTCGAGACCATAGTCTACTCTCCAGCGTCGCTCTTTGAGAACATAACCGAGGATTCCTTCGCCGTCCATCAGGAGCCCACGGAGTAGGAGGATTCCCTTCAACATGGTCGTTCCGGCGCAGTGTGAGTGAACCAAATCGCGGTCCTCGGCTGAGAACTCTGTTTGGGCCATGAAGCTTTGAAGCAGCGAGCAGCTTCACGAATTGGTGGCGGGAGAACGCAGAGTGGGAGGCCGGATAATCCTCTTTCGAGGGCGTCATCGATGACGAGGTTAGATATCTCCTGAGAAACGACAGAATCGAGTATGCGAATAATCGGAAATCCTCCCTGTACCATGTCCATTTCGAACTGCTTTGGGAACCTGTCATGTAATCTCCTGGCGTGTGCTTGCAGTCGACCAAATACTCCTTGTATTATGGACCATCGATTTGGGTGATCGTCGACAGGCATCTGCTCTCCTGAGGTGTAGACAAGTTGATACCGCACATGGAGTATCTCGTCGCTCTCGTCAAGTACATCGCGTGAAACCGAAGTGACCCATCCCTGTAAGTCTCCAAGTTCACGAGCTATCGAAGTTTTCCCCTAGTCTCCGTTTGAAGAAAGGAGCATGTCGATGTGCATGAGTTTCTGAGAAAGTATGTGTTCGGGCTGGACAACCAGAATGCCACCTCCGGCGACGCATCTCCTGTAAAGATCGCTGATAGCCTCGACCAGAGAAGAACTTATGCGAAGACCGCGAGAAAAAGGAAGATAGAAAATGGGTCGGTTAGCAAGGCCAGAGAGCCGGGTAACGAGTAGTTGGAACATTTGATTTGAAAGGGGCTTCAGAGTCACGACTCTCACGAGCTTTGAGCCATCTGCAAGACTAGAAGTAACGAGAGGTACGATAACTGACGACTTTCCCTCTCCCATATTAAGTTGGAGGGATATGTTCCGTTCAGATTTCGGAGAAATCATTTCGCGTGCCACAGCTACCTGAGCTGGACGGGCCAGGAGATTCGCTTCGACCTGTTTCCCAGGGGCAGTTTTATTCCATGTTGACTACTCATGGGAAAAATAAACGGGCGTACCTGGATCAACAACCAGTCGGGGGTCGCCTCTGCTAAAACGTCGTTGCGGATGGCCTCGGTTTCTCGAAGGAGTTCCTCGTTTCTTTGTCCAGACGAGAGCTCCAACAGGCGTACAGAATGGCGGTATTTGAGAAGGGAGGTTGCATATCGCATGATCACAGATCGCCACTGATTGGGAAGTTTACTAATGCGATCTCGGGCCAGCTGACGGAGCAAGGACCTAGGAGTTATGCGAGGCCATAGACCGGCAACACTATGGGTTTTTTCAACATTCTGAGATGGGGCAAGGGCAGTTGAAATTTCAGAAAATATGCCATCTTTTCCACGAATGCACAAGTCGTGATGATCGAGTAAAAGACCGTGTGAAGTAACAGCACCCTGCGCAGATTGAAGAGCATCTTGTCGCAAAAGCTCACAATGACTCTTGCTCAGCTCATCACCGTAGAGCTTCCGTAAGGGCTGTTGGGAATTCCGGAGCTCTTCAACAAGAACTTCTAGGTTGTCCGAGCCAAGCCGCGCTGTGATGCCTTCTGTTGCTGCGGTTGAGGGACTCGAGGTGCGACCCTTAAAAGGCTCTCCAGTTTCAGGCAGAGATGGGATGGCTGCACGGGTGATCAAGACATCGCGAATTGAGTACGAAGATGCCTTTGAGGAGCTGGTCATGAATTGGGGTGAATACTTGTAGGCCCTGGAGGTAGGCATCGGCTTATCGACATATTGCTGCACGATGCCCTGCAACTGTAGTACATGATCTTTGAGCCGATTATTCCGGGGAAGTGACTGCTTGTATTTTCCGATGGAATTTTTGCAAGCATGTTTGTCGAACCAGTCGTCGGGGATATCAACCGATTCATAGTCTGGCCACTGACGTAACATCGAGTTCGCAACGGCTAACGATTCTCTCCCAATGGACGCAGTGTATTCCCCGATCTTCCGCGCCTTTCTGAGCCGTGAGAAACGTACTGGGGTGTATTGCATTGGAAGAGCCGATTTGGATACCAAATTGTTCAGAGAAGTGAGTCCCGGGGCAAGTCCGTGCGAAAGCATGTAAGAACGGTCTGGTGGAGGATCGAGGTTGCGACAAGCTTCGTCCAGGACAAATATCACTAAGAAGGGGACAATGTCTTTGTACTTGGATTTTCCGTATGCCGCCGCTGAAAGAGAAAAAGACAACTTGATTTTTGAGCTGCGGCCGTCCCTCTTTCTTGCATGACGGCAGAGGTCATAGATTATAAGCCAGCTCCTTGATAGAAAACCCCTGAAAATGACGCCAGCGTCCAGTTGACTATGTGGGTGGGATGGGGCGTTAGTCGTTGGTCTTTCACAGTGCGAGTTCGAAATCTCCACCCTTACCAAATATTCTGTCGTCCGGAACCGTATCTTGTTTTCCCTTCACCATCTTTGAAACTGATAGGTATCTTTCTGTGCCCCAGGACGTCCTCTCATTCTTATATCAATCCCATCCTGATCGCCTCGATTGCCATCACAAAAGTCAAACTTGAACTCTACAGCGAGTCCCATGACGTCCTTCGGATCAACTTTCTTCCGTATCTGTTTCAACCGCGGCACGTTCCCCCCATAAATGTCCTCTAGCGGCGTCCCAAACAGTGCTCCATTCGGGTAGATCGCCGCGTGGGCGACGTCTTGTCCATCCGCAACTGCAGCAGCCTTCACTGCGGCCGTGCTCTCGCGCAGCATGGCAGCAACGTCGGCATCCAGCGCGGAGGACGACCACTCAAAGTAGAGTTTCGTCCGAAGGAGCGGGCGCGGGCGATCAGGTGGGTATGCGGAGGTTGTGAGGCTGTGGCTGAGGAAGCCTGGATTCAAGGGGTCGAGGTTCTACGCCGCTGTCGTGCCATTGTCAATCTATTTTAGGTGTAAAAGTTAATTTCAAAAAAAAAAAAAAAGACCACCTTTAGGAATAAGATACAGTACACGGATAACTTACGTTAGTTTCGTTAATTATGTCATTGATAAAGGTAGTGGAATAATACTCCTGACCAGTATTATTTTTACACGGATTGGCACCCGGTGTCATGCATTTTCAGGAAGCTTACATGCTCAGTCGATATAACATATATATGGCTAAGTCTACGAGCAAATTCTGGTGTTAAGCGCCAAACAGCAATTAAGACGACATAGCTGACAGAGTCTCCTCACTCAATGGGACCGCATTCAAGATCTGTCCCAGGTGCGTTCTAGAGTAACCCACGCCCTTCCGTCGTAGCCCAATCAGTGTCTTCAATACGGATATCTTGCTTTCTGCGAACGGGGAGGGTCTGCCTGTACGGTATGCGGGTGGTACAAACCCATCTATTTGGTTATATTCTGCACCTGGATGTGCCCTGGATAGGGCGAGAAGAATGCACACGTTCTCGTATTCTTCTTTGCTGTCGATGAAGAGTTGCCCCGCAAATAGATTCAACGCAATATTTGCATGCGCAGGCGCAGTCCATGTCTCTGCTGGTGATTGCGGGATGGAATAGAACATGAGGTCGGAGAAGGAACGCATGCAGGATGTCACCCGTGGCGTGTATATGTTCAGCCGGACTTTCTTCTCCTTGCGGATGATAGGGAGCAGCACATTTGCTTCATATGGACTTATCACAATGATAATGCTGTCCTTCCCAAACCCACTCGTAAGTATCCAGTTGACCGGGCGGAGGTATTCTGTCAGGCCCGCGCCATTGGAACCGAGGACCGTGATAACAAAATCGTTGGTTGCAAGTGGAGAAGGGGACCACTCTGTCGTCGACTCTAAGGCATTGGCCATATCGATGGGATTCAGGAGTAGCGGCATGCGCGGGAAGGCCAGAGGGTCACCTGTTTCAACAAACGTGCGGATCTCTCGACAAAGAATATGTTTCGCTGGTTGGACCCTCAGAGGGCGCTCTACTTGACGCTCAAACTCGACTTCATGATTCACTTCGCGCTCTTGCTCCTCTGCGATCCTGACGTCGATCAGCTTCGTGATGCCAAGTTGTTCGATCCGTTGAATTAGGGTTGGAACGCTATTTATCTCGGGATTCACCGAACTGCATGGCGGGACCGAGTACATTTCTTCCAGCGTTCGTGACTCGCGTTGCAGCCAGGCGCCCCGCAGAACCTCCAAGCTCCCAGCTGCATCATGATTTTCGTATGCTGCGAATCGCTTATGGTGGTCGAGGCCTTGCTGGGCCCAAAATGGGAGGTGGTGACCGATGTCTTCACATGTTTCGTGCATGGCCCAGCGAAGGACGTCTACAACATGGATACAACCCTTGGAAGCCCGTCCGTTTGGGAAAAGGCTACGTATACGACGGTCGACCTCTCCTGGGGCAAAGAACATTACTGAATGACCTTTCCCGAGCTGACGCATTCTCATACAGCCTGTATTTTGGTCAGATATACCTTCTTAGGGGGGTCTATGGGGCATACCTTGGACCAATCTATCCTTAGTCACCTTCGGGCCAAGCGTAACCGCTGCGCGCATACCCTTGGGGAGCTTGAGATCAGTTCCCCTGGTGTGGGCTTCATCAAGATATACCACGCATTTGTCCAGCTGTCTATTGAAAGGAGACGAGATGAATGGCTCTATTGTTCCATCCGGAGTGATAACGGTGAGATGATCTGAGTCGTTGAAGAAGATAGCTGCTGAGATATCCGGCCGAAGAGAGAGCCAGTGTCGTGCGAGTGCTTCATTCTGAAGTTCCAGCATCTGTGCCCCTACGTCCAGTAAGACCCGGATCTCAGGGTACTTGCTGACCAGACGCTCCAAGAAAGCAGTTGCGGATTCGCGCTCGCCATTGTCCCCCTCGGTACACTCGTATTTGTCATTTTCGGGAAGGAGGAGATGTCGCAAAACGAGAGCATTTGTACCAAGAACAAAATCAGGATCTTCCTGCGCGATCGATGCGGGTAAGAGATAACGATTGTCATTTGTGCCGCTGAAGCCTGTTGTCAAGTTTTTCTTGTCTTCCACGAGATCCCAGGCAGACGTTGGCAGTTTGGATGGAAACTCTCGTGCAGCCCGAGGGAAGACTACTTGGGATAGGTAGAAATCCACCACTCCTTTATTTCTCGAGAATAAAGGTACGAGGAACTCATCGACTTGGGCTTTGTCCTCCGTGTTTACGCCGTTGAGCTGTCGCAGCTCCTCGGGGAGGTCTTGTCCTAGATCTACCCAGTGGCCGTATTCCATCTCCGGATTATCAAGCTTGGCTAACAAGTCAAAGCATGAGAGGACTTGATCCTTGGTTAAACCGCCATAGTAATAACTGAGACAAGACAAAGTGATCGCAACGTCTGGGTGACCAAACTCGGCTCTTAGGCTCGGAACATCCTGTATTTAGGGTTAGCGACTGTCAGCTAATAAGATCAATACAGCAGACCTTAGCTCGATATGGGACGGCTAACGATGTCCTGCTGGGGTCGAGACCATAGTCTACTCTCCAGCGTCGCTCTTTAAGAACATAGCCAAGAATTCCTTCGCCGTCCATGAGTAGCCCACGGAGTAGGAGGATTCCTTTCAACATGGTCGTTCCGGCGCAGTGTGAGTAAATCAAATCGCGATCCTTGGTTGAGAATTCTGTTTGTGCCATGAAGGAGCGAGCAGCTTCACGAACTGGTGGTGGGAGAACGCAGAGTGGGAGGCTGGATAATCCTCTTTCGAGGGCGTCATCGATGACGAGCTTAGATATCTCCTGAGAAACAACGGAATCGAGTATGCGGATAATAGGAAATCCTCCCTGTGTCATGTCCATTTCGAACTTCTTTGGGAACCTGTTATGTAATTTCTTGGCGTGTGCTTGTAATCGACCAAATACTTCTTGTATTATGACCCATCGATTAGGGTGATCGTCGACAGGCATCTGCTTTCCTGAGGTGTAGACAAGTTGATACCGCACATGTAGTATCTCGTCGCTCTCGTCAAGTACATCACGTGAAACCGAGGCCATCCAATCCTGTAAGTCCCCAAGTTCACGAGCTATCGAAGGTCCCCCCCAGAATCTGTTGGAAGAAAGGAGCATGTCGATGTACATGAGTTTCTGAGAAAGTATGTGTTCAGGCTGGACAACCAGAACACCACCTTCGGCGACACATCTTCGGTAAAGATCGCTGGTGGTCTTGACCAGGGAAGAACTCATGCGAAGACCGCGAGAAAAAGGAAGATAGAAAATGGGTCGGTTAGCAAGGCCAGAGAGCCGGGTAACGAGTAATTGGAACATTTGATTTGAAAGCGGCTTCAGAGTAACAACTCTCACGAGCTTTGAGCCATCTGCGAGAGTAGAAGCGACGAGAGGTACGATAACTGACGACTTTCCCTCTCCCATGTTGAGTTGGAGGGATATGTTCCGTTCAGATTTCGGAGAAATCATTTCGCGTGCCACGGCTACCTGAACTGGACGAGCCAGGAGATTCGCTTCGATCTGTTTCCCAGTGGCCATTTATTCTATGTTGATTACTCATGGGAAAAAAGAACTGACGAACCTGGATCAACAACCAGTCGGGGGTCGATTCTGCCAATACGTCGTTACGCATGGCTTCGGTTTCTCTAAGAAGTTCCTCGTTTCTTTGTCCAGAAGAGAGCTCCAACAGGCGAACAGAATGGCGATATTTGAGAAGGGAGGTTGCATATCGCATGATCACAGATCGCCACTGATCGGGAAGTTTGCTAATGCGATCTTGGGCCAGCTGACGGAGCAAGGACCGAGGAGTTATGCGAGGCCATAGACCGGCAACACCATAGGTTTTTTCGACATTTTGGGATGGTGCAAGGGCAGTTGAAATTTCAGAAAATATGTCGTCTTTTCCACGAATGCACAAGTCGTGATAAGTGCGTAAAAGACCGTGAGAAGGAATAGCACCCTGCGCAGATTGAAGAGCATCTTGTCGCAATAGTTCACAATGACTCTTGCTCAGCTCGTCACCGTAGTGCTTCCGTAAGGGCTGTTGAGAATTTTGGAGCTCTTCAACGAGAATTGCTAGGCTGTCCGAGCCAAGCTGCGGTGTGATGCTCTCTGTCGTTGGGGTCGGGGTACTCGAGGTGGTGCGATCTTTCAAAGGCCCTCCGTTTCCAGACAGAGATGGGATGGCTGCACGGCTGATCAAGACATCCCGAATTGAGTACGAAGGTGCCTTGGATGAGCTGGTCATGAACTGGGGTGAATATTTGTATGGCCACGCGGCAGGCATCGGCTCATCAACATATTGCTGCAGGATGACCTGCAACTGTAGTACATGATCTTTAAGTCGATTATTCCGGGGAATTGACCGCTTGTATTCTTCGATGGAATTTTTGCAAGCATATTTGTCGAACCACTCGTCGGGGATATCAACAGATTCAAAGTCTGGCCACTGAGATAAGATTGATTTCGCAACTGCGGACGATTCTCTCCCAATGGACGCATGGTATTCCACTTTCTTCTTGCTTTTTTTGATCTGTGAGAAACGTACTGGGGTGGATTCTATAGGTCGAGCAGATTTGTGGACCAAGCTTTGGAGACGCGGGAGCCCCGGGGCAAGTCCGTGCGAAAGCGTGTAGGAACTATCTGGTGGAGGATCGATGTTACGACAAGTTTCGTTCAGAGCGAAGATCACTAAGAACGGGACGGTATCTTTGTACTTGGACTTTCCGTAAGCTGCCGCTGAAAGAGAAAAAGATAACTTGATTCTTGAGTTGTTGCCGTCCCCTTTTCCTGCATGACGGCAGAGGTCATAGATTACAAACCAGTCCTGTGATGCATCAAAATCAAGCCAGTATCGGCTGTATCGCAGTGAGATCTCGCTGTTTGGAGGCCCAAGTGATCCCCATGAATTCATCAGATCCCAAAGGTGAGGCGACCTGCCATCCAGAGAAGGCCGGCCATTCAGGATAGACCACGATGTTTGGAACGCCACGTGTTCGGCAGTCCCAAGATCAGAGACATCTCTTGACCTGTAGGTGACGTCGTCTGGGGATGATGGTTGCTCCGACAGCTGAATGTCCGATGGATAGTAGGTCTTGTTACGCGACGTCGCCCGATTCAACAATGTTTGATTGCGATTACAAGTGCCCGAGTGAAAGCTGGTGGGTGGATCATACAGGACCTCCAATGCGCGTGCATGGTCGAAAATGGAGCATGTAATCGGGAAGAAGCTGTGGTGTTGTGACAGTGCCGGGAGGTCCTTCCACTCCACCGTAGACATTGACTGTAGGTGACAGGGATAGTACTCTCTGTTTGGGGTCAAGTTGCCAATCAATTCCAGCAGCTTTGCCTCATTGACATCGAGCCTTTGAAAAGATCGACACGAAGCGCTTTGCAGTATGTAAAAGGCTTCTTCTGTTCCAGTGTGACCAAACAATGGATCAGGAAGACAGTGACTGGTGAGCGCATGCAAATAACATTGGTACAGCCTGCTGCTTAGGCTTCCATTGCTTGTGAGGCCTCTAAGGACCGGGTCAATCGTGTATTCATGCCATCGAACGTGTTGTTCGGCGCCGATATTTATGGATAAACTGGTGAAGTCTCCATTTTTAGTGAAGCAAACCTCTCCTTGTGGGATGATAACTCGTCGTGGCAGAGAACCTTCGGAGCCGGTGGCGCTGGGGCGTAAGATGAGCTTATTTGTCAAGCCAAACATCGTCCCAAATGTCTGTGTCTTGTCAATAACATAACCGGGCATGCTCCGACACTCGAACTCCCGGTTTGAGTTGACAAAGAACGATAGACGAAACCGAGGGAGGGAAACCTCCAATGTCTGGGTGGCAGTATGTGTAGCAATAATATATTTCGGAGATTCTAGTGGTGAGAGCAGGCTCGAAACCACACCGAACGTGGTTGAATGGATGTCAATGACTTGTGACGAGGAAATGCCATGACCAGGTCTCCGAAGGATGGCACGTGGGTGGATATCAGGTTCATTGATGTAAAGCCTCCAGTTAGAAGCTTCAGTAGTCCATGGTGATCCAGCCGGGCGGAATTCGAGCTCACGCGTGCTCCGGTCCAACCAGTGGACGTAGTTGTCAATTAAACATGTAGGGAAATCGTGAATGAGTTCGGACCGTGGAATGAACTGTAAGATTTGCGAGTCTCTCGGCTTCTTTGCTTGCAGGATCAAATCGCCATTATTCCACAAGAACAGAATCTTTGGTTGGTCTGGATCACTACTAGTACAGAGCGGTCAAAAAGAGTAGTACCGTACCTTGTATCCGGACACAGTAGATTGCGTTATATAGTCCATTTCAGGGATTTCGGAAGGGGCCACACCAAAAACTCTCTGGGAATACATCAGGAAACGACGGAAAGGAAAAGAAACTGGCTTTGACTACTCACTGCGCCAAATATACTCGCGTATGTGGGGTGCTGTACTATCTCCTGTGGAAGTCTTCCCAATTGTTTCCCGTCGATAAGCAGTTGTCCAGTCAGTAGATCGTAGTGTACTTTGTGTCTTCCCTCTGTCATGCAAGATATCCAACGAGAATTTGGTCTGGGAAGCATATGCCAACTCAACGAGCAGCGGAGACCTAACGAGAGATGTGAAAGTGCATGATTGTAAGCGTCCCCATGCAGCAATCTGGCTTGATCGGCATCCGCTGGGTCCAATTGACAAAAAAAGCGCTCCAAGTCGTGGAGTAGTCGGCGATGGCGACGAAGCATCCTCATGGGATAAGAAGACCTTTCATCTGAGACAGATGATGGTGCGTTTTCATTGACAATGATTGCGCATTGCATGGCGATGGAGAAATCTTCATCGTCAGCGAGGAGGGTGGCAATGTGTTTCGGGCAAACGTCCAAAGTCGAAAAGCAAGTTGCGGCGAGTATACATAGCCGCTGTTGCAACCCTGCATGGATTGTTTCATCTTGTGTCGATTCCAGCTTCTTGCGTATTGCGAATATCCATCGATATGTCACATTTCGAACCTTCCGAAGCAGCGCACAAGCCCGCCCAGAGATATCTGAGTCCGTTGTAGAAGCCAAGAGGCGGCTGCAGATAAGCGCTTGGGACGGATGAGACAAGCGCCGCGTCAGAGATATTCAACGTACCGATAGTCCGTGCGGAGACCTCCTCTAGCCAACTAGCCTTTATCTTGTCGAGAAGGGACTCCAGCTCGCCTAAGAGGGCATTTCCGAAGTTGGAAATCCCAAGGTCTACATGCCACTCGCGAACATCATCTAAGAGCGGCCCTAGTTGCCAAGCTGCCTGCACAACTAAAGTATGTACCTCTTCAAGACGAAACGTGAGGAAAGGCGATGCCAGTTCCCTCGCGATGTTCAACCACTGCAAACGTGGGCCGCTGCGCAACCCAGCAAATGCAATGAATTCATGTAGGCTGATTTTCTTAGGGCAATCAGCTTGAGAGGCGACGATATCATTTGGGGTGTGTTGAGTGCTGGTTACGAAACGATGGAGGCCGCTATAATGACTCGACGTCGGCGCAGGAGGTATGCACCACTCCGCAATGCTGGACTCGGCAAACGATTCTATCACCCAGGAATCACGGACACGATCAAATAACTTGAACGACAGAGCATTATTCACCAAGACAGAAGACTCTGCAGCAGGGATCTGAACCGTCTTGTAGTGAGTCTGATCGGAAAATGACTTCGTTGTTGACCCAATGGTCAATCGGTGGACCTTCGCCGCCCACCTACGGAGACCAGAGAAAGTATCCAGGGGAAGGTGAGGTCGATCACGCGAATCGGGGACAGAGGACTGGCCAATGTCGCGAAGAATCTTATAAGTCATGTCGCGCCAAACAGAAAATGCTCGAGGAGGAGACAGCTCAAACACCACTCGTTGTGCGATCATCGCCGAGGAGGGTAGTGGCCACTCATGGACGGCGATTTTCAGAGATTTGGCCTGGCTTTCCAGTCGACATTTTCTGCATTTCCTTCTTTTTTTGTGATCAAGCCAGGGATCGTCCATGCACTCGTGACTCAACTCTGAGGCCTGGCACGAAAGTGTGTTTGATCGCTCATTTAACGACTTTAGTTCCGCGCGTTTCGCCTCTCGTTCTTGCTGGGCATGCGACTTTATCTCATCACAAATGCGTTGTGAATCTGGGGAAGTCCGAAAGTACTTGACAGCGAAACAAGATTCATCGACGTCGTTTGAGAAGATGGATGGTACGTTAAGAGCTGCAGTATGTCGTCGACACAGATACTCTTCGATATGCAAGGCGCGATTGATAGTGGACGACCGATGGAGGAGTAAGTCGTGGAGGAATTGGCATGGAATTTCGGGAGAATATTCTTTTAGTAAGGGACACAGTTGGATTGCGAGTCTATCCAGAGCCACCCAAAGGTCCATGAGGGTCAGAATCATGATGGAATTGTCTTCGGGGTTGGCTCCATATAGCTCTTTTGCACCAGCATAGTACTCTTGGATGCACGAAGCAATCACATCCAAGGCACGATCGTTTGTAGATGCAGCGATCCATGATTCCAAATTCATCTCTACAGAGAGCTCGAAATCAGCGATCGCAATGCGTTCGCCGTCGGTAATGGCCTTCGTGAGCTGGCCGTTCGAAAGTTGAGAGAAATCGCGTACGACATGAAGGCGTGATCCATGGGGTACAAATGATGTTTGCGAGCGCCCATGTGAGACTGACCCAAGCACCCTCGTGAGGTAGTTGTATGATGAGTGAAGGGAGATGTGTGTATCTGCATCCACATCGAGCGTCTCGGGTTTGAATGTGGGACTGATTGATCCAATAGCCTGGAATGCCGTCCATCTCTTTGAAAGTAGTGTCTCGACTTCGATTGCGGTGTCATGGACAAATTCATAGAGGTGCTGCGAGACTGCAGGGCCTAATTTAGAAAGACGCCGAGTCAATTTGATTCTCATCACGTAGAGTAACTCGCTCGGGAATTCTCGGAGCACGCATTTACGCAGAAGATGCGCATGAAGAAATAGCATGAAAAGTTTGTAAAGGTTGGTGACACGAAGTGAGGTTTGAAGAGTGACCCTGACCACGAGCCACAACGGGGATCTTCTCCATGGCTGATATGCGTCATGCCATAGGACTTCATCTCCTATCCGTTTTGTGATGCGATCCACTACTGCCGGTTGACCGTATCCCCTGAGGATTCCGACCAATAACCCAGAAATGTATCTGGGATCGACCGTTTCGCGAACTTCATTGACGACGGATCCTGCCTTGAAAGTGGTTGGAGTAGAATCCAAGACATCGACGTCCATTTGGATGAGGAAAGAGGAGAGTTCTCGCAGAAAGCATTTGTCCATAAAAGTAGCCGCAGGCACCTGGATTGCGGGTCCTGGATAGGAGCACAGGAGCTTTCCCTCGGCCGTCATCACGTTGGTATTCGGTGGCGAGACTTCAAACACCTCGAACTGAATTGAGTCGGAAACCGCAAGTCTACGCACAATCAGAGCAGCATTCTGTGCACGGATATGCATAGCAAATACGTCTGATAGGAAATGATAGAACCGAAGCCGGAAAGAAGTGCGAGCTATATAGACGTACCTCCAATGGCCATCTCTGAAAAGACACGCTGGAGGTCGGCCTCCTTGAAAGAGGCGGTCGAAGCGCGACGAGCCATTTGGATCATCTTGATCATACAGGTCCACAGGGGAGATTGGGAAGGGGGGACATTTTGGATGAAGTCTTGGGCCGCTTCTACGAGATTGTCGCATAGCGCCACATTCACTTCCTGCTCCGTATCTTCGTCCGGGGCTTCCTGGGGAAGCTTGGGGGGCATGAAGACGTGCTCGATAACGGAATGGAAAATAGAATTGGGATCATGGGCAGCAGGAGCGGGCATGACTGTCGATAATGAGACTGGGGGTGTAACAACGGTGAAGCGAAGACAGAGCGTCTATGCATGGCCACGAGGACAAGGCATGGGGTTGCCTTGCGATTGTCCTTTCACCTTCCGAAAGAGGATTGTCCGGTTGTGGCGAGCAAATTTGCCAACTGATCCGCAAGACGCTCGGTCATCGTTTGTTTATGTATTCATAATCCTGTGACAAACGAATGGCTCGGACAGATGGGCTCGCTCGCGTACTAGCACTGGTGCGAAACTCAGTACTGTGCGTGGACCAAGCACTGGACCTGTTATTCGCACCGTGATATTAGCCAACGAACTCCTCCCGTGATAATGGTCCAATCGCCTGCTCGTACTTTGCCTGATTGTGTCCGAAACGTGGGCTAGGAGATGTGTCCTGGCAGCGATGGTGGTGGTTGGTACGCGGATCAATAACGCCTTCGGTGAATTCCCGAGCCGCCGCATTGTCGACGAAGCGCAAGCGCGTCGTTAAGGGTCTGTTCGGGAACCTTTTTTCGTCGTGAGATAACTTAGTGGTACTATTATGTTTTGCTCACATGAGTGAGCAGGGTGGGGCTGCCAGTTCAATTCCACTGTGGTGTAATATTTTGATTTGTCATCCACATTG
>Ga0307510_10001044_pt1 | contig 29368 bp, 16 predicted proteins | sample 12_EM_MG_FD_207224 | JGI IMG/M metagenome (GOLD analysis project Ga0307510, IMG submission 207224) | Populus trichocarpa ectomycorrhiza microbial communities from riparian zone in the Pacific Northwest, United States - 12_EM | ecosystem: Host-associated > Plants > Roots > Unclassified | place... | reverse complement strand
TGCTGGTCGCATTGCTGGGTTGGAAGTTCTTCGAATCATCAATGAACCTACTGCTGCATCGTTAGCATATGGATTTGAAAGGAAGAGCAACGAAACCATCCTAGTATTTGACCTTGGTGGTGGTACTTTTGATGTTTCAGGTATCTTATTGTTGTGGGTCGTTGACTGCCATTAGTTTTACTTTGTGCTTTTTGGCAAAAGCATAAGTGTTGTGTTCTTATCATAATTGAAAATTAAAAGAGTACAAAAACAATCAAAGGAAAATAGAAAACGCGCACTGAATATCCATTATATTTATGCAGTGCTTGAGGTTGGTGATGGAGTGTTTGAAGTTCTTTCTACTTCAGGAGATACACATTTGGGGGGTGATGATTTCGACAAGGTTGGACCTGCTCTTCTTTATTTTAAGTTCATTATGCTTTTGTGGATTTAGTTCAAGGGAAATTCATTGCGATCTTTTCTATGTAGAGAGTTGTTGATTGGCTTGCTGGTAGCTTTAAAAGAGACGAAGGTATTGATCTTTTGAAGGATAAACAAGCACTTCAGCGGCTAACTGAGACAGCCGAGAAAGCTAAGATGGAGCTGTCTTCTTTGACCCAGACAAACATCAGGTACTTCTATTTTGCATGTTGTCTGCTCTCTCTTTCTCTGATTTACCTTCAATTTCATCTGGTAAAAGTTTCTCTTCTTCTGCAGTTTACCTTTCATCACTGCTACTGCAGATGGCCCCAAGCACATTGAGACCACCCTGACAAGGGCCAAGTTCGAGGAATTATGTTCTGATCTGCTTGACAGGTATTTTATTTATTACACTTTACTTTATGTGCATCCAGCCATCATCTGCATTTTTGTCTTTGCTTTCAAACTCTGGTGGCGAGAGCTTATGACTGTAACTAACATACTAAGCAACTGATTTTGTACTTTCCACCAGGCTTAAAACTCCAGTTGAGAATTCCTTGAGGGATGCCAAACTGTCCTTTAAGGATCTAGATGAAGTGATCCTTGTTGGTGGATCAACACGTATTCCAGCTGTACAGGAGCTTGTAAAGAAGTTGACTGGAAAAGACCCCAATGTCACTGTCAATCCAGATGAAGTTGTTGCCCTTGGTGCTGCAGTTCAGGTGAGGCTACTTCCCTACTCTTAACAAGGACATGCTGTTCATTTAAAATTACTGTCAACTACACAGTTAAAAAAGACAGCATATATTCCCATTTGGCAATGTCTCTGTAGTTATATGGTATAATTTCTTGTGAACTAATCTTTGTTCTTGTTTGACTCTAGGCTGGTGTCTTGGCTGGAGATGTCAGTGACATCGTGCTGCTGGATGTGTCTCCGTTATCTCTTGGTCTGGAGACTCTAGGAGGGGTTATGACAAAAATCATCCCAAGAAACACTACTCTTCCAACCTCCAAATCAGAGGTGTTCTCAACTGCTGCTGATGGACAGACAAGTGTAGAAATTAATGTTCTCCAGGGTGAAAGAGAGTTTGTGAGGGACAACAAATCTCTTGGCAGCTTCCGCCTAGATGGTATCCCACCAGCTCCACGAGGAGTTCCTCAAATCGAAGTGAAATTTGATATTGATGCCAATGGTATTCTCTCCGTCGCTGCTATTGACAAGGGCACAGGGAAGAAGCAAGACATCACCATTACTGGTGCTAGCACCTTACCCAGTGATGAGGTATGTTTGATACTGCATTAACGTGATGCATATAAGCTTCTGGTTAAAGTAGTCATTTCATGTTTTGAGCTGCAGTGCTTGCTTGCTCTTTAAAATAGGATTTTCATGTTTTAATGTGCGTGCTAGATCGAAGTGCTATGATACTCTTGCTTATAGGATAGGTTCATCAACTACAAGCTAATTAATTGACCTTCTTAGAGCTGATCAATTGCTCTCATGGTAGAATAATGTTTATTGACCTGTGGATTTTATGCAGGTTGGGAGGATGGTCAGCGAAGCTGAGAAGTTTGCAAAGGAGGACAAGGAGAAGAGAGATGCCATTGACACAAAGAACCAGGCCGATTCTGTTGTCTACCAGACCGAGAAGCAGCTTAAAGAGCTAGGGGAGAAGGTTCCAGCCCCTGTCAAGGAGAAGGTTGAGGCAAAACTCCAAGAGCTCAAGGATGCAGTTGCAGGTGGATCAACTCAAGGGATGAAGGATGCCATGGCTGCCCTTAATCAAGAAGTCATGCAACTTGGCCAGTCCCTTTACAATCAGCCAGGTGCAGCGCCCGGCGCTGGCCCTGCCCCTGGCAGTGAAGCTGGACCCTCAGATTCATCAAACAAGGGACCTGACGGGGATGTCATCGATGCAGATTTCACAGATAGCAAATGAGATGGAGAAACTGTTGGCTGGTTTTTCCCGTCTACACCATGAAAATGTGTATAAGAAATTGATTTTGTAGGGATTGGGTCTGGTATTAAGTTGGGTCAAAGTTTCCGGACATTTTTGCTCTTTCCAAGTGAGAATCAGGAGTATAGAGTATTAAACACCAACCACCACCTTTTAACAGCTAAAATTTTGGATGTATAAGCCTTGCACGTTGCTTATTGCTTGCTTAGATTTAGTGTAACAAACTGTTGGTGTACAAGTTTCTATGTGCATGCCTATGTTCTGGGTTCAGATCTGGTCAGAGTTTATGGCTGACACTGTTACTTGATTTTTGCTGCTTCCATGGAAATATATACTCCATTGAGGATTTCTTGCTTGTAAAAATATATTCCTACAATTGTTCATGCTCCGAACCTTTTTAGATTTTACTGTTCCGGATTATATAATGAGATTGCTTTTCCTACAATTTCTTGCAAGAAATTTATATGCTCACCAGCTCTCCTGCAGTCTCCTGCTTCTTTCGACGGCCAGGATGCTTTAAGTTCGCATGAATTTAATTACTTTTCAGTAGAGCACTCTAATGGAATTGAAAGAAAAAGTAAATTAATTTACTCGCACACAGCATTAGCATCAAGTGTATGAACTAAATCATCCTTTGATTTAAAGTATAAGATCACAAGTTCTGCTAGGTTACTTTGGAATGTACAATAGAACATCCTTTACATGTATCTATAACTTCGTTTTCTGAAAATATTCTGGAATTTCTTCACATATACAACACCAAAATAAAAGGTAAGCATGGACTGTTCTTACCATTTGAGAGAAAACAAAAAAGAATATAAAATGAAGAAAGAAAATGTCTTCTGTACCATCTTTGAGCCCAAACAGCAAGTCATAAGAGCATACCTGATCTTTTCTGTCAGATGCTCTACTCCACATTTCCATTGCTGGGGCTCTGAGGAAGACTGACTGAACTATCAGCTGTACTCAACCCATAAGAAGAGTAGTCGTCATAGTACCCATATTTGCTGGAGTTTCCACTCCCTAAATTGTGTCTACTAGAGTAGTATTGGTTGAGGCCAATACCAGTAGGAGCCCTCCCAAAGTCTGGCCGTCCCGGTGGCAAAGATGGTGATAGCCTGTGAAGGTCGTGAGGTGATCTAGAAGGTTGGTAACCATGTGGATTATGTTGCTGGTGGTGGGGATGGTAATGGTGCTGGTGCTGGTGCTGGTGCTGGTAGAGGTGGTGGTTGTTTAGGTTGTTGCTATGGTGGTGGGCGGTGTTTAGATTGCATAGACTTGGAGAGCTATGGACTCTAGTCATTGGGTTTCTACTAACATGATAGCTATTCATGAAGGTTGGTTCATAGGGCACAGAATCAACAGTGTTGCTTTCTGGAGATGTACTTTTCGGAGAGGAGCTAGCAGAGAGGCTGAAGGAGGGATGATTTGCATTGATAGGGGAAAGTCTAAAATTGGCAGTTGTACGAACCATACCATTAACAGCCTCCATATAATGTTGTTCTGGTGCACTGGGATCCATGGGAGTAGATTTTTCTATTGCAGCAGGATTTGAAGGGAACAAGAAGGCTCGTAGCTTTGGAGTTCCTTCACTTTCATGACGGTCATATTCATCAAGCATATGCTTCAGATCCTCATTGGTTCTTACAGACACCAAAACGTCAAGTTCTTCAGGTATAACCTGATACTTCAGGACCATGTCTCCTTCAAACTCCGCGCTAAGCTTCTTCTTAAGCTCTGCACATCACAAACAGGACCATATAAAAGAGTTCCATATGGTCTCTGAGATAAAGCAGAAGAGCATGCAAAAGAAGTCACCGTCGCTAACAGCGCATGAGCAACCATTGCAAGAGAAAAAATAAGAAAAACAAGAGCTGTGCTCCATAGCTATCACCATCACAATCCTACTAGTTGATCAAACAAGTTTTGTCGTACAGATCTATATAGCTCATCGAACAAGCCGACCTAGGCAATTAATTCATATCATGTATGTATATAAGCTTAATCTAGCACCTAAAGATTGAGCTTATATCTTTCTTTTTCACGAAAATTGACGAAAACCCTTTTTAGTTTGATCTTTAACACACGACATAGAGCTCAGGATTTACACAGCTTCCAAATTCAATCGCCTTTCTTGCCATTCTCAGCTACTACATAACAGTTAACGTTCAAACAAATTCTTCGCATAAGGAGATGTCAAAACATAAAATTTTGTCAGTTCAAATATCTGACTCAAAACAATAATTTATCCTTTATCAAATTTTTTTTTAGATTAACGTGGATGTCAGGACCAGCTTACGCGTACTTCAACTAATCACACGGATCCTGAAGTTAACGATCATGTAAGTCTTCTGTGACCCTGAGATTTGTGGGACTCGAACTGGTGATCCTTAGGGCGCAAACCCAGAGTCTGATCAGTTGAACTACACCCTCCAGTAGCCTTTACCAAATATTATCTTTATAGTTATTAAACCTGGTTGAACCTCAACTGATTTTTTTATTTTGAATCATAAAATCAATAACTGGAATAATAAACATTAGATCAATTTCAAGAAATATTTATTTTAAAAGATTTTGTTCAAAACTTTTATTCAAAATAACATTATTTATGTTTTTTTTTTAAAAATCTAAATAATATAGACTACTGTCAAGCCAAGCCGTTATAATAACTATATTATCAAGTTATATAATTTATTATATAGACTTAGATCATCTCATCCTAACAAAAATAATAATAAAGAAATAAATAAAATTGCATGATTAATTACTTAAGTTTTTTTTTAATATTTATTTTTTTATAAGCACACCAATAAAAAATCATCTGTTTTAGAAAATAATTACGGGCATAAAAAAAAAGGAGGAAACCTGTGAAGTTGATGTCGCGAGGAATGGCAATGACACGTGTCTCACCGCCAACGTACTTGAGGTGGCCATCAACGGCTCTCGGCATGATTTTCCCGCCATAGCTACACAAGAGCTTCACTCTGTTCTTCGGAGACGATGTAGCAGCAACAGCGGAAGCTTCATCGGCCATATCTTTCATCATTTCCACCGAGTTCACAGCTCGCTTTTGCAACTCAGTAATCATAAAAATCGAAACTCGTCGTTCCGATTCGATTTAACTCAATTCCTTCTGAATCTACAACCAGCAACAAATTATATATAAAAAAAACCATAAACAATTTTTTTTTTACGAGATAAAGAAAAAGAAAGAAATGAAGAGAATTTTTTTTCTTCTGATTTTCTGGTTCTTTATCTTATTTTTTTCCCTTTTATTTTTGAAAGGACGAGAGCAGACTATTTTCTCCATTTTTTATGCCGTTTCTCTGGGGTTTTTTGGATTTTTATTTCTCAGGTTACCAATACGCCCTTCTATTGGTTTTTCTCTTTTCCCTTTATAGAATTTTGATGATTTGCGTTAAATTTGCTTTTCAAGTGTATTTATATTGTTTTTTTCCAAAAATAAATTAAATTAATAATTTTTAAGTTTTTTGATATTTTTAATAAAATTAATAATGGGTATTAAGGTCGAATAATGTTTTTTTTTTTAAAAAAAAACATTAACAACTAACAAATAGTATCTATATTATTCTTAAAAATGAAAAAAAAAAAAGTGGAAGAAATTGGTTCAAAAGGACAATAACGTAACTTCACAAAACCCAGATTACCAGGAGAGGTTACGTCAATGGCTTGGGACGAACACGTCCTCTCATCGGTTACCTTTGTCGGAATTTAGTAAATCCCAAACTGTAGGGAACGTGTCGAGCAAATATAGACTTAACAGTTTCAGATGGGGTCCACAAACCAGCGTGTCTGATTCTGGGCCTCCTTTAAGGCACGTGAGTGGGTTCCAAAGGCCTTATTTCTCTGGTGACGTGGCACAAGAAGTCGGGAGAGGGTGTAAAGCGGGAGAAAATAGGGACAAGAGCTACTGGCACCCATCAGCCGCTTCGCTCAGCTGGCACAGCCACCAATGCATGAAGATGTGGATTTTCCTTCGTTATCATCCTTTTATTTTTGGCTCTAATATATTTCTAACACAACTATTTTTAATTATTCTTAATTTTTAAGTAACACTTAATTATCAAATACTTTTTAAAAAAGAAAATAGATTTAAACTAGTTTATAAGTTTGCGCTATGTTGTTAGTCAGATTAAATTTTTTTAAACAAATAAAAAATATCTAGGTTATAAAGAATTATTTGATATTTTTATTAAAGTCGATCCGGTGGATTAACCTTAAAACCTTCTAATTTAACTCTCTATCTAGCCTAAGTTTAAAATTAAACTGTATAGAAATTGCATCGATATGACCTAATAGACTCGGCTGGTCCAAAGGCATCTCGCTTGACCGGTAAAAAAAAATTGAGGATGAGATTGAGAAAAAAAAATGAAATTAATATAAAAACCCTTATAACACAACTTCTTACCTAACTTGGATTTAGAATCAAACCTTATAAGAGTTTTATTGATGTGACCTAACCGATATGACCGGTTCAAAGTAACTTGGTTGACTGGTAAAAAGAATCCAAGGAAGAAATTGAGAAAAAAAAGATGAAATTGAGAAAAAAAATTTTATCTTGACTCGACTTCTTGATTAGTTCGAGACTCCTTGATTAGTTCGAGTTTAAAATTAAATCATGTGAGAGTTACCCTGACATGATCCAGTTGATTTGGTTAGTTTAAAAACAACTCGATAATTGTTAAAAAAAAAATTAGAGGATGAAATTGAAAAAAATGTACAAAATAAAAAAAGAGAATGAAAAAAAGAATATCAGAGGTTGAATTGAAAAAGAAAAGAAAAGAAAATAAGCTTCACTATTTATATGAACAATAAAGCTCTATAATGATTCCCAATTATTTTAGTGTTAAGTAAATTGAAGGGAGACTTTGACGAGGACATCAACCTCGAGAAATGGTTCACACATTCATATGATCTACGATGATGGAGGATAGCCCAACTCTTGTGTTCTTGGATTTTATTTAAGTTTATTTATTTCTTAGAAAACTTAGCATATATTGTCAAACTTAGAAAATACATTTTAGGTCTCCAAAGCAAGCTCTCTTAGCCCCAACAAATCACATTATCATGAACAAATAGGTTTGAATTAAAATCATTAACAAATAAACTCGAATCATCAAGAACATGTATAAGATTTCAATTTCCAATATTGTAGCTCTATTATCAGCCAACAAAAATATCAAAACTCAATCCAAAACTTACTCTTTAAACATTTTGAGACCCAAATTAAACTGAGGAATGAAGAAAATGCATTAATAACCTAGAAAAAAGCCACTAAACATATACTGCTACCTTTGACAGATTCCAAAACTATTATCCTTATCAAAACCAAACATACAAGCACCTTTTAAATATCTTAACAACATTAACAACAACTTTAAAATAAGATTAATTAAAATAACATTTTCATTCATGAATCCACATAAATGCTAAAACACAAAATAATACCAAAAAGATTAAAAAAACATCATTAAACATTGAAAAAGCATAAATGGGCAGGCCACATGGACTCCATCCTTGAGGTTTCACATGGTTATATCTTTTCCAAGCTTGTTGGCTATAGGCTATTACTTTCCTTCCTTCTTTTCTTTTGACTCTTTATTCTTTTCAAAGCTTGCTAAATCGTCTATGTTAGGTCTTTGAACCTTCACACTACAGTCTTTTTATAGAGTGTATCCTCACATTTCTCTCTCTTCCCCATCTTTATTTTTCTTTGATTTCTAAGGGTATTTATAGGATTTTTCAAGGTTTTTTGGTGGATTCCCTAAAAAATTAATCAAAGCTCAGTCCTTTAATCAAAACGAGAGAGCTCTGGACAAATGTTAATGACTTGAACCTTGTCTTTCAATGGTTTTTGGGGATGATGGTTTTGCCTAGGTGGTTTTCTCTTTCTTGAAGACAAAGGCATGCATTTCTCACCTTTTGATCTCGAATGAAAGATTTATGGTCCTTGACAAGAACCTTTTGGAATTTTTTTAAGTGTGAACATATGAAAAGGTTAGGTGGTTTTACACAAATGAGCATCTCAGTCAAGGTTAATTGAGTTGGCCATTTTTGAGGCTTTATATGAGAAACTCTAATGTAAACATCATCGGAGACCACCTGAACTTGGTAGAGGACATGCACATTTTTCATTTGGATCCATCCTTGCTCCATTTGAAGGTTTATAACTCCACATTCATTTGCTTGATGGTGCTAACTCGATCAGCCTATAATCTAAAAATGTAATGATTACTAATCAATGATAAGATGTTGGAGATTTTCATGAAAGAATTGGGATGTGAACATCCAATTTTATGAAAATAGAGTTGTAGAATGGATGTTCTCCTTCCATTTGCAAAAAACCTTGTGCCATTTAGAGATTTAGAACTCCATAAGGAGCTCTTAAAAGGTGCTAACCCGACCATCCAAAATTGTCAAGGAAAGAGATAAACAATGGGTAAACGATGGGTCGTATAGGTTAAACCCTTAAAAATTAGGGTTTTTAATTTGAGATCTAATAGATTTCATTTAAATCTCTATTCTTCCAATTGCTTTTAATTGCTCCCGTAACTACTTTCCAAACTCTTAATTTCATGCAATTTCACCTCTGCCAAACTCAATCATCAGCCCCAAAGTTTAACACCATTTTCATCTTGGTCATTGATTTTCAATTTGTGCACTTAGACCCTTCACTTATAATTAAACTTTTAATTCTTTTTAATTTAGCCCTTGATTTGGTTAATTTCAACCCTTGAAGTCTCACGCTTTTTATGATTTGGTCTTTGATTTTGAATTTCTTCAATCAAACCTCTAATTAGTTATCAAACTTTTTTCTCTCATAATTTAGCCCCTGATTTGACTAATTAAACTTTTCAAAGTCCAATTTTAGTTCCCAAACTTCAATTTCTTCTAATTAACACCCGAATTCACTCCAAAAACTGATTTCCTTACAATTAAGTCCTTAATAAAATTAATTAAACCTTTCAAAATCCTCATTGAGTCCTTACTCATCCAAATTTGTATTTCTTTACCCTCAATAAAAATATTTCCATCGAATGGGTCTTTTTTGTAGACTTAGATTGTAAGATACTAACCCGATATTGAAAATACATTCTCTCCAAAATTTCAAAAAAAATCCTAAAACTTCCTTATTTCAAAAATACAAAAATGTCTTTTTTCAACAATTTTATCAAATATCAAGATGTAGAATTACACAGTAAGATACCGACTCGATATAAAAAATACCTAGTTTTTCTCTGAAACTTAAAAAAAATAAAACAATTCCTCATTGAAAACACATAGAAAATTAATATGTTTTTATTTATGTGCATAAAGCCAAATTTTAAATGGTTTTCATGCATATTTTTATAAAAAACCAAAAATTGCATTTTTTTCATGTTTTGTTTTTTAAATACAAAAAGAGTATCATAACCAGTTTATGGTTACCTATTAGGATTTAATCAAAATTTAAAAAATACCAAAAAATAAAATTTTCAATTAATATATGTGGTACGAACTTCATAACGCAATGCATACTCTCGGTATTAAATTAAATGAATTAATAGCAATATATGTTAGGAATTAGCTGCAGACTTTCTTATTTAAGGGTATAAAATTACACTGTAAAGTGCATCTTGAAGATACAAAGTAGAAAATGAATGTGATGCTAAAATTTAGCATGATAAGATAAAGACTTCCTCACGAAAAGAGATCCGTCTTGAAACTTAGACAAGACCAATGAATAGAAACATGATCTAGAAAAACAATCAATGAACAATGCAACTCACCATAAATAGTGTGCATTGGGCAATGGATTGAAAGGCTTCTACGTTAATGAAAAAGGTGTCCTACCTTAATTTCTACATTATTTTCTATACACACAATCGGGCAGTGGTTTGAAAGGCTTCTATCTATCCTGAAAATCCTAAGATTAGAAAAGATCTACCTATGCAACTCATTGAAGATCCTCTAAACCATGCATATCGATGGCCATGCGAAGGAGATTTTCTATCTTTCATATTACCTCTAGCATATATAGTCATTTAGATAAATAATTAAAAAAAAATACAAAATTTGTTTTTGCTGGCATCCGTATATGGTTTGAATCGGGAGCACATGTTCTTAAATGCAGTAGTCAAACAAGTGTATTTTTTTTCTTCATTCAAACTATATAAAGCAAAGTCACGAGGACTCTATTGTTTTAATTATTTTCATTATATTGCCGCGTTGTTCTAATGTGGACGAAACATACTTGGACTTGGTTGAGTAAGTCTTTCAATACTTTTTAATTTGAGGGGTATAATTTAACTAGTTAGATTCTAGATTTGCATTCTAAAAGTCACTAGTTCGAGTCTCACAAACATTAGTACCACTGGAGGCTTACATGGTCGTTAACTTCAGGGCTTATGAGATCAGTTGAGGTACGCGCAAACTGACCCGGACACCCACATTAATAATAATAAAAAAAGTCTTTGAACACTTTTTAAGTGGAAACTATTTCAACTTGCTTTACAAAATAGTATGGATTCATCTAAGATAATAATTAAATTATGTTATTCCTAACTTGAGGGAAATCCAATTCTTTGAGGTAGATTTGATAATTAAAAAGAGTTGCTTCATCTTTTTTTATAACTTTTTTAGTCTGTTTGGGAGTCTGTAAATTGAATTTAATTAATTAAGAGGATTAAATGAATTTAATTAAGAGATATTCTTGTACTTTATAAGATATGTTATTAATCTTTCATTTCTTTTTTTTCTTTTATTTTTTTTTGCCCGAATCTTTTCTTTCCTTTTTTATTTCTGAAACAAAAATAATTTATAAATTTTTTTAAAAAAATAATCAAGATTAATAATTCTATTAATTTCTATATGTATTCTAAATAATATAATTTCATTTAATTACATGATTCAATATTTTATTTCAAACATAAAATTATAATAAATTATAAATTGTATTGAATCCAGCATTATTTCCAAAAAAGATATATGACTTTAGATTTTGAAATCAATAACTAGAGAATTTATTTTCTTTTTTTTATGAAAGAAGATTTATTTCCTTAAATTCACTATATCAATATCGATGATGCCCTATAAAATCATTCTAAAATGAGATTTAGTGCTAATCGACACATAAATTTGTCCAAGGATATTAATTTGTTTTTTTAAAAAACAAAATCCTCACGATCTTAAACTCAAATTGTTTGAACAAAAACGTTCATTCCTTCAAATCCGCATTGCATTTTTTCTGGTCTTGAAAAAAGTTATTTTAACCAATATAGATCTACTAGAATGAACATTATCTCAATTCTAAGTTTTTTAAAAATATTTTAAAAAAAATTTGATTTTTTTACTTTAAATTAATATTTTTTTGATATTTTCAAATTATTTTAACATACTAATTTCAAAAATAATTTTTTAAAAATATATATATTATTTTAATATATTTTTAAATAAAAATATTTTAAAAAACTACTGATACTGTAATTCCAAATACAACTGTAAGAACATCTTGTGCACTCCGTCTTCCACCACAGATGCCCTACATCACAAGTACCATCCTTTGTACCAATCCACACCAGGCATAAGGCATTCTGAGCTGTCTTGTCCCATCCTTTGTACTGATCACCAAGCCCCATTTTCAAGACCTTCTAGTTCACCAGGCCACCACTGGCAAAGTCTTTATGGTCTCCATCCCCTCTGCAATACTAGTCCAACAATCAAAATGAATGGTTATTCCAAGATCAAAATCTTTGGCGCTGCCAATTCAAGATCCATAGACTTTTCAGATCTTTCCTTGGCATTTCCTGAGCCCACAAAATCCAACACAAGCACCTCCCTCGAACACCAAGAGAGCGAAACCAAGATCATAAACCAGGACATCAACACCATGAACGTAATCCGTTCTGGCACCACCTCCGCCACCACTCAAGATTCACTCTCAGTTCTTGAAGATGATCAAGAAAACGATGTTGAAGAGAGGTTTAGCATGAAGCTGAGGAGGAACCCTTCGGTTTCTTCATCAGCTTCTGCAGTGAAGAAAGCATTCTCCATGAGAAGATCTACTTCGGTGTCAGAAGCGTATTGCAGGATCCATAACCAATCTATGACATCTGCATCACCCATCCATGATGAAGATGATACTTTGGACACAATGAAGTCAACAAGATCTGTGAAGAAAAAACATAGCAGAGGCAGGATCCTCGGAGCGTGTAAGAAACTTTTTGGGCTTTAGCAAATTTCTGCCATTTGTTTAATTCCAGTTATTGGGCTCATCATATCATTCACTTTGCTTCCTTTTTTTTTCCCAGTAAAATTTTGAATGCTGTAACTGTTGGAGATACTGAAGTAGCATATATCATCTATTCAATTAAGCTACATGGTTGATTCATATTTTTGTTCTCTACAATCCATTTGGAGTAAGAAATGATGTTTTTTTTTGTTTTTAATATTATTTACGTGTTAATTAGAATTAAAATTTAGTTTTTAAAAGCTTTATTTCTTTTTATATATTTGTTATATACTTGGATGGATTTAATAATTTTTTACATGATAATTCCAAACTTTGAAGTAAAATCAAAGGAAATGAGTTCATCTTTTTAATCACAAGCCAACCTTTTGGGATTAATAAATAGATACACTAATGGAGTAATGGTTTCTCTAGAATTATACAATAAATTAAATAATCCCTTTAGTCTTGCAAACTAATTAATTCATTCATTGAATAGTCAACTTTAATTTAATGTTTTTTCCCCTTAAAATTAATGTCTCTTTTCATCTACCTTTTCATATTATTTACCTCTTCATTCGTTTTCAATTTCTTAAAAGAATTATATTAGAAAATAACATGAAATGGACAACTTTAATTTAATATTATTTTTTTTCTAAAAATGTCTCTCTTTTCTTCAACCTTTTCATATTATTTACATTTTTTTATTATTTAAAACAAAAAAAGAGGTTAAATTAGAAAATAACATGAAATGGACAACTTTAATTTAATATTATTTTGTTCTAAAAATGCCTCTCTTTTCATCGACCTTTCATATTATTTACTTTTTCTTTTTCTATTTCTTCTTCTTCTTCTTCAAAAAAAAAAAAAAAGGATTAGCCTGAAATGGACAACTTTAATTAATATTATTTTGTTCTAAAAACGTCTCTTCTCATCAACCTTTCATGTTATTTACCTTTTCTTTTTCTATTTCTTTAAACAAAAAAAAAGATTAAATTATAAAGTAACATGAAATGGACAAAAAGAACAAATTAAGTAGTTTTTTTAAAACTAGAGGGATCATTGAATTTAATTTACAAAACTAAAGAGACTGAATTGTAATTTATTCTACACCAATCTCAATTTTGTTTCGACTTATGGGCAAGGAACAATAATGTTGGTCACCATAGAAATTTAACCTGTTGGATGAGACTTAAAAAAATAATTTTATATTTAATCTGAGTCTACATTAAAATACCATCAATAATTCAATTTTTAAGGGAAAATGCAAGTACATTTTGCATTTTGTACTTATAAAAATCATGAAGACTAATATTTTTGGGTTTTTTAAAACATTTATATGTAGTGAAAATAATAAATATAGAATTTTTTTTGGGAGTTGTAATGATCATGTTAGACAAATCTAGAGTTATTTAGGATTTATACAAAGATTATCTTAAGATCAAATGTTTTTTTTTTGCTTTGAATAGTTACTTTAAAATTAGGTTATCGCAAACCATAAGTGACTAAATGTCCGATCTTTAACGGTAATTCACATGAACCACCAATAAAAAAATCTTTTAAACCATTTTAGGAGAGAATGATTGATATACCTTTGAGTGTAGGTCTTTTCTTTTGTGTTTTAAGTATTTCTTTACTCACAGAAAATAAAAGACATAACTTTCTAATTATAGAAAAACTTAAAAATCTTATAAATGATAAAGTATTAATTTACCCCTTAAATAATATCACATATATTATTTTAGGTTAATTTTAGAAATTTATTCAATTAAGTTCTCACTTCATTGTTTCTAGGTCTAGAATTGTAATCATCTGTATTAATTACGTTTCAGTCCTTTATTTCTAAAATTTATTTATAATCAAGTCATATTTGATTGATCATTACATTTTAATTTCTGACTAATGATCCTTATGTGTGTGACCCATTAAGTTCCCTAATAAGTTGACCCAAATATAAATAACAATTCTAAATAAAATAGGATTAAATAAATTAAACAAATTAATTTATTATCAATTCAACAATTGATCGATTTATATTTGAAGATCAAGTACAATATCTACTAATATGTTATGATCCCCTAAATATTAAGAAAGTTATAAATGGTTTGACTTAACTTTTCAATGGCCAGTTTCTAAATATAATTATTATTCCATTATCATCAATGTTTTGATTTAGACATTATAGCATAAAGTGTGTCTACTATGTCAAATTATGTTTGTTCTCAATACCGTAGTCATTGATTCTTTGAATAAGATTTGAAAATCTTTTCAAATCTCATTCCACCTTGCATAATGATTTACAATCAATACTATTCAAGAACAAATGAAACATTTTTTTTTTAATTCACCTAGGGTGATGAATTCTCTTTTGATTACTTAAATACCTTTATATAGTTCATGTTATACCCAATATATGCTCATTTGTTACCCTTAATTAGGATAACGTATAACAAGTTCAAAACATAACACTTCTTATATAAGATAATTAGTGATCTCAAGTCTAAGGATCACTTACAACCGTCACGTGAGCCTTTTCATAAATACATGTGTTCTCTCTATATAAAATCCTCACGTGGGCCAGTTCAGTAAACATGTCATTCGACAAACAACTACATATTAGTTCTAAGTATCTCTCATACCTCAGCTTATGAGAACATATGCTTTCTTTTATTAAGAAAAAAAAACATAATATGTATCATTAATAAGATAAATAAGCCTTTATTAGGAAATTAAATATATTTACATGAACAAGGTCAATGCCACGTGTAACCAACCGATTGACTAAAATGCCTATACAGTAATAGACACAACATTATATGTGAAAATTGAAAGTGAACATTGTATGAAAACTTGGAACCGAACATTATGAAGCATAGTTGGTTGGAGAAAGTTTTTTAAAATATGGTTAATGGGTTTTTTTAGGTTAAATTAAAAGTAAGATCCACTCACTTTTAAGGTTAAAATATTATTGAAATTTAATCTTCAACATAAATTCTTTAATAAGGAACATTAACATGATTTAAGTAAATTATGAGTAAATGAAAAATTGATTCCAAAGAATTCCAAAACATTCTTAAAACTCATATCCCACGCACGCACGCATATATATATAAACAAGTTTTCCTTATTGGACCTTCATTGGGTCTTAACCACAAATCAGATTAAATCTAGAAGCAAATAAAAAAGTTACAAAAGAATTTAAATTAAAACTTTAAGAATATGTCATACTTTATTAATCAAAATCATCTTTAATCAACAAACAAAATTTAGAATCCATGTCAATATATGATCCCAATCAGGTATAATTTTTTTAATCTAACCAATAAAAAAGATGAAATTATTTTTTTCAATGATAACATAGGGCTAAATTACATTTTGTTTTTGAAATTTAGGGGTAAAATGCATTAAAGAAAGCCCTACATGTTGTGTCACGACCTGTCAAATCAGGGATTCACGCCAAGGGCTTAACGAGGTCTAATATTTTATTTAATAAATTTATGTTGCACCTAAATAAAGTGTAAAAATAATTGCAAAAAAAAAAATACCCTTCAAAATGCCCAGGTGCACTTGCCTAACGACCTAATGTATTTGGGCATATGAAAAAAAGAGCCCAGGTCGCATGCTAGGACCCTATATTTTTTTAAAGAGTGGATAAATTGTCGTCTGTCTACCTATAATTTCTTTTTCTCAACCCATTTTAACCAATAACACCTTATAAACACCATCACAACACCTAGAATCAATTTATCAACCTAAGAAACTCTAAAAACAGGCCCCAAAACATGAAATCAAACCGAATTAGATTTTTCTTCCTCGACATTGATCTCCTTTTTCAGGTAATATCGAGGTTTGAAACAATAACCATTTAACTTCTTTTATCACATGAAACTCGTGGACACCAACATCAACGAATAAAATTAATGTAATTGGATGCTAATTTTGCAACTAAATGACACAATTTTATTTTTTAGAAAGCTACTAGACCAAAGTGAAAAAATTTTAAATGGCACGACTCCGTTCACGGTGCTATATGAGTGCTTAAATAGTGTTTGACACTATTCAAAATATGCTTGTGCTTTAGTATATTTAGTTGTAATAATTTTCTTTGTAGAGTACAAAACAAACAAAACACATGATGATTTGTCTATTTCCAATTTTGCTTCATGTGATCTCTGACTCTAATTACCATGTCACATGAACGTTATGGAATTGGATTCTTAGAGATCTATATATTAACATAAGGCTTTTGGCCTCCATCTCAATAATAGGTTAAATATATAATGATAATTATTCTAAGATTTACAATTATATGATTAATTGTCAAAAAAAAAACACATTAACTATAATTACATTATTCTTTTCTCTCTCTGTTTTTTTTTTTTTTTGAAGTTACACCAGTAATCCTTTTTTTTTCCCCTTTTTATCCAGGTAAATTATTTTTAAATACAAATCCAATAAATTTTTGGTTGTGCATATTAAAAAAATAATAACTTATTTAACTTTAATATAATATAATATTATTTATAATTTCAAAGGGTTGGTTTGGGGACCAAAAGTTTAACCAAACGGGAAAATTGGTTTTGGGTCGGTGGGAACAATAAAAATAGGCAAATGGATGTACAGAAAATTACAAGATACTAAAATCTCGATAATCTACCATTTAGGCTTGATTAGGAAGTAAAAATCAGAATCATCAATGGCATACTACTATCTGATGGTATAGCTGCAAAGTTTTCTTAAGCAGGAGCAATCTCCATTACTGGCAAAGAGACTGAAGGAGGAAAACCTCGTTCTCAAGAACCCTATCCCTCTAATAATGGGAATTTGTCTTTGCTATCTTATAATCCTTATCACTACTATATATAGATAGATATCAACTTGGTCTCACCTTCAAATTCCCACCACAGTCTTCTTCTGTTATTAGTCAATATTCATATTCTTAGTTCGCTGCAAACCTTGAAGTATGTCCTCCATGGAAGCTGCCAATAAGGTGGTGATGAAGTGGTTGCAGCCTGAGAATGGACAAGATCAGAGAAGAAAGAAGACCATCGATGATCTGTACAAACAAATCGATGACATGAAGAAACAGTACGACAAACAAGTTGATGCCATGAAGAAGAAATTCGACTACGATAACCATCTTCTTCATCAAAGGTATTCTATTGCAGCAAAAGAGCTTGTTCTCTTCAGGAGAGCATACTATGATTTAATGGAGAAAGTTCAGCAGCAGAATAATCCAAGTTCAAGCTGTCAATTCTCCCCTAAAAATGAACATCGTCAGAAGAATATTAATGTTCATGAAGGCCCTGTTACACCATCTCCATCTCCATCACCATCGCCAACACAGCCTCAGCTTATTGTTATTGATGATGACGATGATGTTGATGTCACCAAGGTTGAATTCTCTGTAAGGTAGAGGAGAAGGTTTTTTCTTTTTTTCAACATTTAGTTGTTAGAATCTTGTTATCCCAACTCATTTCGTGCGTAATGAATTTAATGACTGTTTTATTTTATCCAAGTTGTTGAGTTTTTAGTATCGATCTGCGATTGTTTTACAATAAATTTATAATTAACTTCGAATAAAAATTGATGAATCAAAATATCGAATAAAAATTTATTCACAAACATGTTCACACATTTACCCACCTAAATATATTTATTCAATATAATTAAATATTTATAAAAGAGTTTATCAAATACTTTTAATAATCATATCTACAATAAAATGAAGATTTTTAGATGCACATTCAATTTAAAATTTTAATTATGCTTATTTTTTAGAAGTTGACGAATTAAGATTTCTACCTTTTTAGCACTAAAATCATAATTGGTCAAGGGCCTAAAAGTTTTTGGCCCATTTCCAAACACTTTTTTAAGGCTCGGGTAGAACACCCAAATCTAAGAAAAGGATTGGGCTCGGGTTGAAACCCGAGCCTAGGTGCTAGGCATGCCCACCTTCTGTTGAGGTGTTGGACGCGCCCAGCACCTTCTGTTGGGCTTAGGCTACAGTCCGAGCTCCGATGGTGGGCTCAGACGCACCACCTGAGCCCAACCCCCAAAAGATGTCTCTTCACCTAATTTTTAAGTTAAAAAACATGTGTTGAGTTATTTTTTCTTCTTTTTCAATTAATGTTCATTAATTCTTGTGTAAGAGATATCCTTTCCCATTATAGCTCATTAATGCTTTTGTAAGAGATATTTTTCCCCATTAATACTCATTAATGTTTGTGTAAAGGATATTTTATCCCTCATAAATGTTGTCATTGTAAAATTACTCTTCAACCCTTTCATCCAAGAAAAAGATAAGGTCCAAGGGCTATAAATATCTCTTGCACTGTCATTGTAAAGAGTAAGTTTTTCTTACATTAAGAAGATATAGATTCAACACAAGAACAACCTAAATCTTAGAATTTAAAGCTCTTTAAGTGTATTTATCACTCTTTTTCTCTGTAAAGTTACTGACTTTAGCATCAAAGGGTCCTCAAACACCCTAAAAGAGGACTTTTTAAAGGTATTCAGAGGCATTCGTCAAGAAAGTTTACCTTAACATTAAAGAAATGAGCTATTTAAAAAGACACTTAACCAATCTATAATTCAACCACTAAAAAACCTTATTCTATAAATACTTTTGATTTTAACACTTCATTAATTGGAGCCGTATATGGGGAATTGATCAAAAAGTCATTAATGTGCTTTCCCCAACTTGTTATAGTTATTTCAAATCACTCCATGGTAGATAACCAAGATATACCCCGACCTAGACATGTAACAAATCAACATAGTGAGGTAGATACTTCTATTTTGCTAGATCTCTAGTAGCTATTTAATTAAGTACGACTCTAGACTCAAGTGGTGTTAGCTACTCAAGGGCAGAATCGAGTCATGCCACCCTAACAAATCCCAACACCCTCAACATCAACACCCTCAGTAGTACCAGTACCCTCAGAACAACCAGAGGCCCCAGTACCACCATAAAGGGTCGCTCCTAGCGCCCATAAACAATCACACACCTCTAAAAGGTATTGGCAAAATGACATTCGAGAAAACAAATATTCTAAACGTGCTTCTTCTCAATACCGAAGGATTGATAACAAGTACCAAACCAACCATATTGAAGGAGAATATTCAAGCTCTCCAGAATCAAGTAGACAAAATATTGAAAATAGGTCAGCCTTTGAACACATCCAAGGAGATGCCCATAGTCCTCATCAAGTGCGCGACTCTTCCTTTTCTAGACAAGTTCTGAATACCTGGATTCCCCAAGACTATATATATCTCTACAAAGATGAACCTAGATAACTATGATAGTCTTGCCGATTCAAGGAAACATGTGCAAAATGTGCGTAGTAGCTCAGAGTTGGTTAATGAGGAGAGTGATGTGATATGTAAGATACTCTCTACAACATTTAAAAGGTCAGCATATCCTATAGATTAACAAATTGATAGGTTTTTTTTTTTCACAAACCAAAATTCTCAATACAGAAAAATAATGATATAAAGCTAGCTCTTGTTTTATCAAGATGCTCTTCGCAGGCTATTATAAAAAAAATTACAAGATCATTCAAGTGACTCCCAGATGTAGTTTTGCACCCAATTTCCTAGCACACCTTCTCCCCATTTTTCTGTCTTTACTTTCTTTAAACTCCCATTGTGTTCCTATCAATACTGGATTTCTAGTGTCAAAAATAATGTTTTCAAGGACGACAGCATTTTCTATTATATATAACGCAAGCTCAACTTTTACGGCTTCGCCTGTAAACTCAAGGATTTCCACCACCTTAAGGTGTTGATGAGGGCACCTTTTGTTCTCTTCTCCAAATGTAAGGAGCTTAAGCACTAGTACCTGAAACAAGAAAAGACAGTCAGTGAAAGATTCATAAAGAACCCTCCATCCTAGACAGAACTTGACTTTTGAGATACCTGAAAAATAAATCTCTGCAAAAAAGAAGCTGCCTCAATCAACGAGGTGATGGCGAGAAATGTGGGATCTCTATCTATTACATCGGCTATGAACTTCAATTGCTTGAGATTGGTCAGCACAGGAACTTCAAGGATCTTCAGCATGTTCTCATGCAATGTAAGTGTATCTATTTGATACAGATATCTTGAGAGCTTGCAAAAACTTTGAAGAATATAATCGCAGAATATAATCGCAATAATATCCTCCTATAGCTAGTTCAACAAGTCTGGGAGCAAGCTTTAAAGGCATTCTTATCTTTGGTCTAAAATATTTGAATGATATAAGATTCACGGCTGAAATCTCCACTTCTTGACTGAGCAATATCTTATCTCCAAATACTTGAGTCGAAGCAATGGACCGGCAACTTTCAGATTTACTAGACTATCTGAGGATTGTATATATAATGTTTCAAGGGCAAGATAATTGGATAGGAAGTGCTCAATAACTTCTCCGGTTACGTTGACGTTCTTCAATCGGAGAGTAGTCAATGAATTGCATGTAGGAAAATCTTTATGCGGAAAAAAGTACTTGTTATATTGACTGATACCACGACAGTTTGATAAGTTCATCTCAAGTTTCTTGACTTTCTTTTCGATTGCAAAATTGATTTGTCTATCAATGTTCATGCCTCGAAATTCTATTCAAATCGAAACAAATCTGAAACTCATCTATGGTTGGATTATTAGAAAATAATATAAATCATATCTTGATACTTCGCCTAACAGTTTAAGCTATTAGGTTGAGATGGTTCTCTGACATGATATCAGAGCCTTGATTACCAAACGGTCATGAATTTGAATCTCATTATTTTTATTTATTTAATAAAAATTAAACACAAGGTAATGTGACCTTGTGCAAATTTCAAGTTTAAAGGGATTTCACTTAAGGAGGTATGTTAAAGAATATTAATGTAAATTATATCTTGGAACCTCACCTAACAACCTCACCTAACAGTTTAAATTATTAAGTTGAGGTGATTCTCTAACATGTACATTAATATGATTTTGTTTCTGGTTGGAACCTTTGAGGTTTAAGTTGTTTTTTTCCAATTTGCAAGTCATCCGATGTTTTTTGAGCATCAAAGTGTAGGAATTGTAACCCACAATTTCCTCCATCGACTTGAAAGAACACTAGTTCTTGCAGCTTCTTTGGTTGTCAAAAGAGAAAGAATATTGAAAAAAAGAATTTCATCAGGTAACTCACTTATCCAGTAATCCAAAATCCTTCTCTATCTTCTCATTAAATTGATTGCAAGAGAAATATTTAGAAAAATAATAAATACAGAAATTAAAGAAAAAAACAACAATCAATGGATACAACTGATGATAAAGAATATATATATATATATATATCCGACTAAATGATACTAACCCAAGAGTCGATGCAGCACACACCTTTTTGGATTCATAATCTTGCTCAAGTTCTGAGTATATAAAGTTATTAAACCTTGTTTGACTCATAAACTTGCTCAAGTTCTGAATAAATTTGAAGTAATATTGTTTTAAATTAAAAAAAATTATAACAACTTCATTTTTTTTTAAGATAAATCAAGTTTTTTCAAGATTATGATTATGAAGTGTGATAATATATAGGATACAGAATCCTAATGCCATTTGTGTATAGCAATTGAATGGTAGGGTTAGAATATTTCTCATCTTTATGCCATTTGTGTCAAAGAGTTTATATTGGAATTTTAATTTGGGTGTAGAGATATGTATAAAGAGGCTTGGTTTCATGTACTTGGTATGGCTCCACTCGAAATCCGATTGCAGGAAACATTTTAAAAATCACAAGTCAAAGAAGAGGCAAATTAAGAGAACTGGAAATGGATACTAGGGATGAAGTAGTCGACGATAAAATGGAAATCAAAATCAAAGAAGAAGAAGAAGAAGAAGAAGAGAAGTAAATAATGGATGGCTCTTTTTCTAATTAAAAAAAAAATAAGTTGTGAGTTTCTAATTTTATTTCTTATTTGGTATGATGATCCTCTGTCTATTTTTTTTTTTTATGGCTAATTGGTATTTGAGACATTACTATCAATATTCTATTTTTTTTTTTTAGTTTAACGTGGGTGTCCGGGCCAGCTTGCGCGCACCTCGACTAATCCCACGGGCCTTGAAGTTAACGACCATGTAAGCCTCCAGTGGCCATCATATGAGCAACCACAAGGCTCGAACCTGAAACTACAGAGGGAGCAAACTTCTTGATCCCAAACTCTTATCACTGGACCACCACCTAAATAGTTATTTTTTTTTAATTTTACAGTAAGATGTATCTTCGGACCACCACCAAGACAACTAGCCTCAAAGGTCAAGATTCGAAGATATTCATGTATTACTTTCTAGCATCTCGATGCTACCAGTTGGTGAAAAAATAGTCTTTCCTTATATCACATCTTTCTTCGAAGCTTGCATTTGGTAATCACCTTCCAAACAAGGCAGTAATTTTAGAAGATTCTTGGAAGTCTGATAGCAGTTAAAATATTTTTTATTTGAAAATATATTAAAATAATATTATTTTAAAAATAATTTGAAAACAATAAAAAAATCTTAATTTTTTTAAAATATTTTTAAAATGTAAAAGCAAATAATACTCTTAGTTCATGCAAAACCACCACGCAGTTGTTTTTATGAATCAAATGATACAAAACAAAGCTTCAATCATGTAAACAAATAATCGAGTATAAGAATTAATAAACAACAATATATTTATGGCTACACTGCACTATTGTCATCCTTTTTATCCCTTTTTTTCGTAGGAAGGTCCAAGAATTATGGTAATTAATTAATTGTTTACGTTCATGATCAATTGGGTAAGCAAGCACAATAATTATTAAAATGATGAAACATGCATAGAGTTCACTTATGTTGCACGCAAGCGGACCGAATAATTAATTAAGAAAATTAATCAATAAAGACCTCATTTTTTTAATGATGCAAAAGTGTGCCATGTGTAATTATATATGTAACCAATTGAAAAGGTTCGATAATGTAGTCATTAATACAACTAAATTGACAATCCACAATTAGTCTCAATTATTCTCCCTTTTTATACAAATATTAAACTAAGCAAGTAATTACAATAAATCAATACCAAAATTTTTATTTTAACATAAAAAACCCTAGAGTGAGAAAAAATTACAAGATCATAGTCCACCTTGTAAAAATTTTCACTATCAATAATAATAATAATAATAATAGGTAACCTTAAGGGGTGTAGCTCAACTGGTCAGACCTTAAATTTACTTTCTAGAGGTCACCAGTTCGAGTCTCAGAAACCTCAGGGCCACTGGAGATTTATATGGTCGTTAACTTTAGGGCCCGTGAGATTAGTCGAGGTGCGGGCAAACTGACCCGGACACCCACGTTAATAAAAAAAAATAGTAGGTATGTAAATTTTTTTTATCATTTAAAATTAAGAACTATAATATAAATCATGAAGAATAATATGTTATTAGAGTACAAAGAAAGAGATTTGAGAAAAATCTCACAAAACTAACATTCATATCTCCACGAGCCTTCAATTTTCAATCCAATCATATAGAATGAAAAGTTACGTATGCAGAACTTGCTTTCAAAAAGTTAGCTTCATCCAACAATGAATCAATTAAATATCAAAAATTGAACCGAGACTATTCAGGTTGTTCTCATCTCTCCTTTTCTCTTTGTATATATAGTCAACTATATGATGTAAAGGGCTTTAAGCCTTTATCCTCTTCTTTCTTAGTTTGTATGAGTTATTGCACACAAAGGTAGGACCAAACCCAACAGTATATTAAGTGATCCTTTATATCAACTTTAGGGCATCATTTAATAGGTTAAACTTTTATGATAAGATGATTTTTTTAATATAATATAAGAGTTTTATTAATATAAATAATATCTTGAAGTTTAACCCAAGAACATATATAGGTTTATAGGTTGTTCAAGGAGGATAAACAGTCAAGAGAATTCTCTTGGCTGCTGTTTCTATTGATTATAATTTTTTATTTATGTTTTGAGACAGTGCAAACCCTAATGAGAAGCTATGCAGAAACCCTTAATTAATAAGATGTCAGGAAGACAGGGTCAAAAGCTATTGCTACGAAATGCCAGCAGAAATGTACATAAACGTCAGAAAAGAGCAGAAGAAATGCTTAGTGAACCAATTCATGCTATCAAGTTATTATTTTTGGATGGTGATTTTTCTCTCTTGCTTTCTTCAATTGTATCAATGCCCCTTGTTTCCTGTCGATAATGCTACTACTTTGTTCAATGAGTACTAAATTATTCCTGATGGGTCATTTTAGTGTCGTCATTTCCTGCTTTTCTTCGTCGGGTTTTAGCATAAAATGACTTGCCTTGTCACTGCTGTGCTATGATTTGTTGCCTTTTGTTATCATGAGCACCATTGACTTGTCTTATTTTAAAAAAATTCTTCAATGTGTGATCCTTCTCATCGCTAAACTGTCCATATATGCCGTTTTTGATTCGCTGCTCCAAACTTTTGGAATCTCGAATACGTGAGAGCGTTCAAAATTTGTCGTCCAATGTTTTTTTTTTCTATATAATAACCAAAAGATTTATTAAAAAACTCTTGCTAGCCAATTAGAGGATGGCTTCATCATCCTAAATCAGATTTAAAGGTATGGATTCTTTGCAAAGATGGGAAATTTACAGTGAAATCTTGTACCACTTTCATTGATAGCATAAAGTGTAGTGTAATGAAATTTACAGCCTCTGATGCACGGTGAAACAAGACTGATAATCCTTCTACCATAATGTTAAATAAAAATAGGGATAACGGATCACCTTGATGAATTCTTCGTACGATCTGGAACTCTTGAGTAGAAGACCCATTAACAAGAACCGATAATTTAGCAGTAGAAAGACATGTATACATTAAACTTCTCTATTTAGGCTTAAACCCCATATATCCCACAACCTCATCAAGATAATCCCAGGAGACAGAATCAAAAGCTTTATGAAAATCCACTTTGAAGATCATACCTCTCCCCTGGAGATCTGCAATTGGCTATCATAAAACCATTAACAATCTGACACCCATTGATAAAGGCAATCTGACTATAGCTAATTAGATCGTGGATGACATGCTTGAGTCTGTTGGAAAGAAGTGTGGCAACAACTTTATAGAGACCATGTATCAAACTAATTAGCCTGTAATCTGAGAATTGAGCTGGAAAGTTAGTCTTCGGCAGCAAAGTGACAGAAGCAAGATTAAGTCCTTTTGGGAATGTTATTGTTGTGAAGAAATCATTAACCAAAGAAAATAAGTCATGACAGATCAATCCCCAAGCTTTTCTGTATAATTTAAGGTTGAAACAATCCGATCCAGGACACTTTTAACCATCACAGTCCCACAAGGATGCTTCGAGTTCTTCCATTGTCACTGCACACTCTAGCGATGTAGAATTTTCTTCCGTTAGATGCTTAAAACCTAGAGGTCCCATAGTTTCACGATTTGATAGAGGTTGTGTGAAAAGGCCAGAATAGCAGCCAACTGCAGCTTCCTTAATAGACGATGTTGTGCTAGATAGTGGCTGCCATTGTAAGTTATTGCAGAGAGATAATTACGTTTGCGTCTGAATTTAGCATTGATATAGAAGACTTATCTACTATTAAGATACTCTCGGCCTGCTTGTTCTCTAATTCTGCAATTTTGTTGGTTAAAGTGAGCAGTCGACTTTCTTGGTTACCAAAATGCTCACAGTTCCATAGTCTAAGATGCTTAGCAAGGTAGCTTAGTTTCTTAAGAAACATGAAAGGGCCCGGAAACTCAACACAGCTAGCTTCCCACAACGTTGTCTGAGTAGCTGTTGCCACCACTTCATTATCAACTGCAGAACCAGTAGTCACCACCACCACCACCCCTTAAGTCCTCCTTGCCGCCGTTAGCAGAAACCTCTGTTTACAACCAAAGATCTCATCCATCAATGTCCATCTTTTTTTATTCTCCACTGACACCACTAACCCGTCAGCTTATATGGCAGGGCCGGGCCCAGCTAAAAAAAAAATTAAATATGTGGGTGTTATATTTTTTTATTATTTATTTTCCTTTCGTGATAGAAAAAATGAAAAAGATGAAACATTTTAATTTTTTAAAAAATATTTTAATGGTATACAATCAAATTTCTTTAAAAATAAAAAATTATATCTTACCCACTGAAACTCAATTCCGACAAATCTGTATAAAAAGTAAAAGAGAAGCAGATATATGAACCAAAAAAAAGAAAATCAATTGTTTATTGTGTTTTTTTATTTTTGCAGGTCATAATGAGAGTCACCGCTGGTAGAGGGAGTAAGAAGAGGAAAATGGTTTCAGATCCATCTATTTTTTTGGGTTTCGCCTGCGGCGGCACATAAACCCACTTGCCGCAAGTGGCAACAATACTTGGAGTAGATACGCTACCACTGTTTTGTTGCGGTTTCTCATGTCCTGCATGCTTCTTGAGTTGCCAACAATCTCTCCAACTTGTTTTTGATCTTCAAAAGGTTCATTTTGCAATTCTTAGATGTTTAATGTGTGGTTTAAATTATTGTTAAATTTTGAGTTTCTATGGCTTATAAACATGTAATTGTGAGGTTAGCCAGTGTTGCATTTTTTTTTTTATTAATTTTTCTTTTGTAATAGAAAAAATAAAAAAATTAATTTTAAAAAAATATTTTAATAATCAAAATACATGATATGTTTTATTTTTTTATTATACGGTTTGAATTTAATAATCAGTTGCATCTACCGTGTGTTGTAAGCTTCTTGTTTAAAAAATAAAAAATACATGTTATGTTTTATTTCTTATAGCTCATCTGACTCGTCATCGTCATCGTCATCTTGGTTGAGCAATAGCATGAAGGTCTCCATCTCGATAATGGAGGGAGTTTATTTCTATGACCTTGACACAATAATCGTCTCCATCCAAAACATAAATTAACAATGAGAAGACGTAAAGCATACAGTGAAGAAAATGTAATGCTGGACTTCGCCGTATCTTATAATTTTCCCAGAACCATGTAAGATTTTCGAAGGACGACATTCTACATTCCACCCAGCTGTTGGCAAATCCGTGATAGACACCCAAGCTACTAGAGTTATTATTTACCTTTATTTATGTGAAGTCTAGCTAGAGTTATGATTATTTTTTTTTATAATTCAAAGGAATTTTATTGCATTGGCCATTTAGGATGTATATGGCCATGAAGAAAAACTTACAAGTTCAGGAATGAAATGAGATTACAGAAGAACATAAGAAAAGCAGAAGACTACACTAATACAGTAGAAGATGTGAGAGGCATGCACTAAGTCTATTCATCATTGGACAGGATGCGCCATGTCTGACGTTGAAGATTTCCTTGAACCATCATAGGCCGCTGGAACAACGAGTTGTCTAGTGTTTCCAGAACACACCAATTCAAGCCCTACCATGACAGATTTCACCATAAATGCCAAGCAAAGGAACAATGAATCAACATATGATCTGCTGTTTCAATTGCAGAATTACAGAATGCTTGAGCCGCAGTCAACACTTGTCATTTTAATAGAAAGAACTTGTACAAATTCCTTCCTGCACCGCTAACCATATGAAACACTGAATCTTAGGAGGAACAATCTTAATCCAAACATCAGACTGAAAAGGTTTGGCTCCACTACAGTACTATATATGATCTAGCAGGATTTAACAATGAATGTTCCATCTTAATTTGGTGAGATTCCATACCTTGACATCCTTTTTGGCATGACACGATTGAATAGAATTTAATAAAGCTAACAAGGAAGTGACCTGTTGAATTTCAAAGCTTCTAAGAGTCCTTTGCCAATTCAACTCCCAACTCCGGCCACCATCAGACTATTTTACCATGGCTGCAGCCGTTGCATTAGGTGATAAAGATAGAACATACAATCTTGGATATAATGAAATCCTGGAGGATTGAATTCCCTGTCCATTTATCACTCCAAATTTGTGTTGAAGTTCCGTCTCCAACAACATAACTAGAACTGCTTTTCAGAACCACAGCTGTTGGATGATTAGATTATACTATGGACATGATTCCCTGCCACACACTAGATAATCGCTGCTTTTTAAAAGTTGGAATCCCATTCTAAAAGTCTGGCTGATATGTTTTGCAAATCAAATCTTTCCATTTGTCATTGCTAGGAATACTCAGACGCCATAACCACTTAGATAACAGTGACTTGTTCTTTAGCCAACAAGGAACCAATTCCTAATCCTCCTCTATCTTTCTCCTTGGTAACAATCTGCCATGCACTAATTAACTATTTTAATATGGTTAGATATTCAATCCGTACAATAATTTCATTATAAGAGATTTACCAATATCCTTTAACGTTAACACGCTCGATTCTAAGATTTTTGTTCAATGATTGTAAATTAGGATACCCTGGCTACTTAATAGGTGGATAATATATAAGTAGTTTAGCTCAGGAGCATAGTTCTCGGATTCTGTCCATCTAAAAAAGAATTTGAGTTATTGGTCTAACTAGAGGCCATCAGATTAACCTGAATTAATTATTTTTATTAAAATAACTTTGTTTTTCCTTTTAATTTCATGAAATTAATTTAATGAAATTTAAATCAAGTTTGACTAGATGAATTAAATCTTTAAAATCTAACTAGATTTACAGGTTTTACTAGTTTAATGATTTTTTTCTAATTTGATTTGAAATATAACTGAATTAATTAATCCATTAGAGATGTACAAGCAAAAGAATGAGGTAAGAGATTCCATCATGCCGGCCCTGCAGTATCCTTGCGGGATACAAAACAGGTCTACTTTTCAACAATCATACTAGCAGAAGAATGTTGATGCAGTA
>Ga0307510_10001043_pt1 | contig 29378 bp, 29 predicted proteins | sample 12_EM_MG_FD_207224 | JGI IMG/M metagenome (GOLD analysis project Ga0307510, IMG submission 207224) | Populus trichocarpa ectomycorrhiza microbial communities from riparian zone in the Pacific Northwest, United States - 12_EM | ecosystem: Host-associated > Plants > Roots > Unclassified | place... | reverse complement strand
CCGGATAGGGCCTGCGTCCCGCCATTCCAGCCTCCCGATCGGAGAGGCCAGGGACTCACGATCCGTGGCTTCGGGGAATCCCCCGCCGCATCACTTTCGATTCATCGAAGCCGGGACGTGCTCTAGGTCAGGAAGATCACGCCCGCCAGGACCAGGCCGCCGATCCACAGGGTCTCGGCCACCATCACCGCCACCGGCCGCCAGCCGGCCGCGATCAGCGCCTTGAAGGTGGTCTTCATGCCGAGCGCGGCGATGGCCACCACCAGGCACCAGCGGGAAAGCTCGCCCGCCGCGTCGACCGCGACCTTGGGCAGGTAGCCGATGCTGTTGATCGCCACCAGCGCCGCGAAGCCCAGCAGGAATAGCGGGATCGGCGCCTTGGCGCTCGCCTGAGGCCCGCCCCCGCGCGAGATGACAAACGCAATGGACAGCACCACCGGCAACAGCATCGCGACCCGCAGAAGCTTGACGTAGGTGGCCACGTCGCCGGTCTGCGGCGAGATCATGTAGCCCGCGCCAACCACCTGCGCGACGTCATGGATCGTGCCGCCGAGGAAGAGGCCGGCGCGCTGGTTGTCCAGGCCGATGGCCGTCACCAGCATCGGATAGAGGATCATGGCGATGGTCGAGAGCGTGGTGACCACCACCACCGCCAGGATCACATCGCGCTCGCTCTCCTTGGTCTTGGGCAGCACCGAGGCGATGGCGAGCGCCGCCGAGGCGCCGCAGATGCCCACGGAGCCGCCGGAGAGCAGGCCGAACTCGCGGCTGAGCCCCAGCATCCGGGCCAGCAGGTAGCCGACGCCAATCGTGGTGATGATGCCGACGATGACCAGCGCGATCGGCATGACGCCCAGCGCCGCCATCTGCTCCACCGTGATCCGCGCGCCCAGCAGCGCCACGCCGGTCCTGAGCACCGCCTTGGAGGCGAACTCGATGCCCGGGATGCAGCGTCCCTCCTCGTGCAGGAAGTGGAAGGTCATGCCGAACAAGAGCGCGAAGAGCATGACGGGGGCGTTGTAGTGTTGCGAGAGCCAGGTGGCCGCGAGCGCGATGGTCAGCGCCACCAGCACCCCGGGATAGACCCGCAGTGCGAAGGCCTGGACGGTGAGCCTCGGGCGCGCCGCCAGCGTCGGCAGGCCCTCCATCCCGTCGAAGGACCGGAACATCTCCTGGGCCGCCGCGGCGTCCGTGTCGATGTCCCTGATGGCCATGGCCCGCCCGCTCCAGCCCGCTGTGTGCTGACGCTTTAACTGGCCCGTTTTGTGGGACGGCGCTACCCCCTCGCGGCTACTTGGGTTGAGCGGGAGCCTTCACCGGGCCGCCGTTCGAGAACTCGGTCTCGATGGCGAAATCCACGTCGTCGCCGACCCCGAAGTTGCTGCCGGGGGCCGGCAATCCGCTGCCCATGCCGAAGTCGGAGCGCTTCAGCGTCCCGTGGCCGGAGAACCCGATGCGTGCGCCGTCGAAGGCGTTGGGCGCATAGCCGCCGTTGAAGGTGACGGCCAGTGTCACCGGCTTGGTCACGCCGTGCAGCGTCAGGTCCCCGGTCACATTGGCGGTCTTCGGCCCGGTCACCTCGACCTTGGTCGACTTGAAGGCGATGCTCGGGAAGGCGGCGGCGTCGAAGAAATCCTTGCCCAGCAGGTGGTCATGGAAGCCGGCGGGCGGGGTGTTCAGATCCAGCGACTTGGGATCGATCGTCGCCTCGACGGTCATCGCCTCGGGCTTGGCCGGATCGAACTGCAGCTTGCCCGACACGTCGTCGAAATCGGCGGTGTAGTGCGAGAAGCCCAGGTGGCTCACCTTGAAGGTCAGGTTCGTGTGGGCCTTGTCGATCGTATAGGCCCCGGCCGGCGCGGTGTTGGGCGGCACGGTCATGCCGTCGGCGGAGGCCGCTGGCGCAGAGGCGGCCGCGGCGTCGGTCGTGGCGGGCGTCTTGTCGGCGGGCTTGGGTGCGCATGCCGAGAGCGCCAGGACGGCGCAGGTCACGAGGTAGCGTTTCATCGGGTCACTCCGTTGTTCGTCGAGCATAGGACGAACCAGCCGGTTCGAAACCGACAACCTCCTATTCGCGTTCGGGGACCGGCACGTTGAAGCCGTTGAGCGTCGTCGAGACCAGGCTGTAGAGGCCGACCAGGTAGATCAACTCGTTGGCCCCGTGCTGGCCGAAGGTCCTGATCGCCAGGCTGTAGAGCGGCTCCGGCAGCACGCCGCCGCGGACCAGGGCATAGGCCACGTCGAAGGCGACGCTCTCGTCGGGCGCCAGGTCGACGGGCTTCAGATCGGCGACCAGGGTGGCCAGGCGCTCGGGCTTCATCCCTTCGCGCTCGGCGACGGCGATGTGGGCGTAGAGTTCGTAGGCCGCGTCGAAGCGCGCGCCCACCACCAGGATGGCGATCTGGCGGACATTGTCGGCCAGGGTGGCGTTGGCCGTCATGGCCAGCGTCAGGTCCCAGATCGCCTTGCCGATCGCCGGCTCATGCAGCCACGGGTTCCAAGGCCCCATCAGGGCGCCGTCCTCCCGCTCCACCTTGAAGGCGTTGAAGTTCGAGGCGATCCCCTTGCGCATGTCGTCGTACAGCGGTCGCTGCTCGGGCGTCAGGTCGGCAGGGGCGATCAGCGGCAGGCGCATGGGGGATCCTTTAGATGGCGGGAGACCGGTCTCACCCTGAAGCGCGAATTCCGACGAATGGATGACGCCGCCGCCGCCGCCCGCGACATCGCCGCTGCGCGGTCCTAGGTTGCCCCCAGTGCGCCGGCGGCGCCGCCGAAAGGACACGCATGACCTACTGCCTTGGAATCCTGCTGCCCCAGGGCCTGGTGTTGGCCTCGGACTCCCGTTCCAACGCCGGCGTCGACCAGGTGGTGCGGGTGTCCAAGCTGAACCTGATGCCGGCCATGAAGGATCGGGTGATCGCCATCCAGTCCTCCGGCAACCTGGCGACCACCCAGGCCGTGGTCACCCGGCTGCATGAGGCCTTCGGCTCCGGAGACGCCGCCCGCGACCTTTCCCTGGCGCGGACCATGTTCGCCGCCGCCGCCATCGTCGGCGAGGAGCTGCGGACCCACATCACCGCCGACCGCAAGTTCGTCGATCCCTATGGCGACCCAGCGGGGAACTTCCTGATCAGCGGGCAGATCGTCGGCGAGCCGCCCCGGCTGTTCCAGGTCTACGCGGCCGGCAATTTCGTCGAGGCCACCCCCCGCTCGCCCTTCCTGCAGATCGGCGAGACCAAGTACGGCAAGCCGATCCTCGACCGATCGCTGACCCCTGAGTGCCCGCTCGACGAGGCCGCCAAGCTCGCCCTCATCTCCTTCGACGCCACCCTGCGCAGCAACCTCTCGGTGGGCCTGCCCATCGACCTCCTGGCCTATCGCGCCGACAGCTTCGAGGCGGCGCCGGTGACCATCGAGGAGGAGGACCCCTACTGGAACGCCCTGCGAAAGGCCTACAGCGAAGGCCTGACGGCGCTAGTCGCGGGATTGCCCGCCCCGCCGGCGGTGTGGGGGGTTTGAGCGTCAAGACCCGTAAAAGTCTCCGCCAAATTCCGCTCATCCCCGCGAAAGCGGGGACCCAGGTGTTTTAGTGTTTCCGAGATTCACCCGCCGCCACTTCGCCCGCCTGTCCGCGGCTACAGAAAAAGCCTGGGTCCCCGCTTTCGCGGGGATGAGCGGCGTAGGGGGACATCCCACCGGGACGCACCCGTCCCCTAGGAATGCTCGCCGCCAGTATCGTTCGCCGCCACGATCCTCGCGGCAGCAAATCCACAGGGTCCACGTCAGCTGCGTCTCGTCTGCGAGATAGACTTGGAGAAGGCCGCTTGGCGAGTCACCCCAGGAGATCGAGCGACTTGGCCATCCCTCAAACCAGCGCCTCGAACTCGTCCACCAGGCGTTCGAGCTGCTTCATGCCCGCGGCCCAGAACGCCTTCTCGCGGGGATTGAGCCCGAACGGCGCGAGGGCCTCGACGTAGGTCTTGGTCCCACCGGCGGCGAGCAGCTCTTCGTAGAGCGGCGCGAAGGCCACCGGGTCCTCGCGGCGCTTCTCCATCAGGCCGCGCACCAGCAGGTCCCCGAAGGCGTAGGCGTAGACGTAGAAGGGCGCGTGGACGAAGTGGCTGACGTAGGCCCAGTAGTGCTCGTAGCCGGGATTGAGTTTGATGGCCGGGCCCAGGCTCTCGCCCATCGCCTCCAGCCAGAGGCCGCCGATCTGTTCCGGCGCCAGCTCGCCCGCCATCCGCGCGGCGTGGAACCGCGTCTCGAAGCGGTGGAAGGCGATCTGGCGGACCACCGTATTGATCCCGTCCTCGATCTTGCCGGCCAGCAGGCCGCGGCGCTCCGCCTTGGTGGCATTGGCCAGCAGGCGTTCGAACACCAGGCCCTCGCCGAAGATCGAGGCGGTCTCGGCCAGCGTCAGCGGCGTGTCGGCCAGCAGCGTGCCGAGCGGGGCGCAGAGCGTCTGGTGGACGGCGTGGCCGAGCTCATGGGCCAGCGTCAGCACGTCGCGCCGCTCGCCCATGAAGTTCATGAACACATAGGGGTGGCGGTCGGCGGTGACCGGGTGGGAATAGGCGCCCGACTGCTTGCCGGGCCGCGGCCGGGCGTCGATCCAGGGGTGGGTGAAGAAGACCTGGGCGGTGTCGGCGAACTTGGGCGCCAGCGCGGAGAAGCTTTCCAGCACCATCGATTTGGCCTCCTCCCAGCCGTAGGTCCGGGGTTGGGCGGTGTCGAGCGGGGCGTTGCGGTCCCATTGGTCCAGCGTGGTGCGGCCCATCACCTTGGCCTTCAGCCGGTAGTAGCGGTGGCTGACGCGCTCGTAGGACTCCACCACCGCCTCTTCCAGGGCCGCGACGGCGTCGGCGTGGACCTCGTTGGCGATGTGGCGCGAGGCGGCGGGGTCGGGATATTTCCGCCAGCGGTCCTCGACCTGCTTCTCGAAGGCCAGCGTGTTGAAGCAGAGCGCCAGGGTGGAGGTGCGCTGCTCCAGCGCCTTGGCCAGGCCCTGGGCGGCCTGTTTGCGCCGCGCGGCGTCGGGATCGGAGAGGCGGTTCAGCGTCTCCGAAAGGGTCAGGGTTTCCTTGCCGACCTTGGCGGTCAGCGCGGCCAGCGTCTCCTCGGAGAGACGGCTCCAGTTGGCGACGGCGGGGCCGCGGTCGATCAGCATGCGCTCCAGGTCGGGCGAAAGCTCGTGGGGGCGCGAGAGCCGCACCCGGCGGATCCAGGGCCGCCACTTGGCCGCCAGCGGATGGGCCCGGAACGCGGCCTCGATCTCGTTGTCCTCCAGCTCGTTGAGTTCGAGCGTGAAAAACAGGCTGTCGGCGGCGATCTGCGAGGACCGCGCGCGCAGATCCGCTTCGAACTTCGACCAGGCAGGATTGTCCCGGGCGGTGGAGGCGGCCAGGCCCGCATAGGCCCCGACCCCATAGAGCGCGTTGGTCGCCTCCTCGTAGAGGCCGATACCGTTGGCCAGGAGCTCGCCCAGCACCCGGGCGTTGGCGCGGCTGGCGGTGAAGCGGCCCTTCAGCGCCACGAGCGCATCGTTGGCCGCCTTGGCCTTGCCGAGGTCGACCTCGATCCTCGGGTCGTCGCGGCCGGCATAGAGGTCGTCCAGCCGCCACTCGGGCAGGGCTGCGGATTTCTTCGGGGGTTTGACGGGGGCGTTCATGCCCCACGTTTAGCCCTCACATCTTCTGTGTGGCCAGCAGGATCGAGGTTTCGGTCGAGGCGATGCCCTCGACGGTGCGGATCTGGTCGAGGGTGCGGCTGAACTCCGCCAGCGTCGCGGTGTCGAGCTCGGCCACCAGGTCCCAGCGGCCGTTGGTGGTGTGCACCTTGTCCACTTCCGGCAAGCCGCGGAGCGCCTTGACCACGGCGGCCGAGCGCTCGCCCTCGACGGCGATGGTCATCACCGCGCGGATGCGGTTCTCCTCCAGCTCCGGCCGGGTGCGCACGGTGAAGCCCTGGATGGCGCCGCCCGGTCCCATCATCCGGTTGATGCGGTTCTGCACGGTGCCGCGGCTGACCTTCAGCTTGGCCGCCAGCGAGGCTACGGGCTCCCGCGAATCGGCGCGCAGCAGGGCCAGCAGGCGGCGATCCAGGTCATCCATCATATCGACATCCATCCAGCACAAATCGTCAGCATTGGCCGCGAATTGTAGCAGCTTGTGCGCTATTCGCTAACACCGCATTCGGCGACCCTGGGGGCCACAGACGCAAACCTCGAGGTCGCCCATGCCCACCTTCCTGATGACCGACCCGGACTGCTTCGACGTCTCCTACCGGATCAATCCGTGGATGGACCCGAAGGCCTGGACGCCCGGGCGCCTGGCCGACGCCAAGGCCGCCTCCGGCCAACTCAAGGCCGCGCTCCGCGCCGCCGGCGCCCACGTCGAGACCATCGAGGCCGTGCGCGGCCTGCCCGACCTGGTCTTCCCGGCCAACGCCGCGGTGGTGCTGGACGGCAAGGTGCTGTTGGCCCGTTTCCGCCACCCCGAGCGCCAGGGCGAGGAGCCGGTGTTCCGCTCGGCCTTCATTGGCCTGAAGCGGCGCGGCCTGGTGGACGACATCGTCGACCTGCCGGAAGGCGTCTTCCAGGAAGGCGCCGGCGACTGCATCTGGGACGCCGACCGCAAGTTCTTCTGGGCCGGTTACGGGCCGCGCTCCTCGAAGAGCTCGATCGCCGCGATCCGCCATGCCTTCGGCCAGGAGGTCGTAGCGTTGGAGCTGGCGTCCGACCGCTTCTACCACCTCGACACCTGCTTCTGCCCGCTGGCCGGCGGCAAGGTGCTCTACTACCCGGCCGCCTTCAGCCCGGCCTCGCAGGCCGCCATCCGCGCCCGCGTGCCGGAAGCCCAGCGCATCGAGGCCTCCGACGACGAGGCCGCCGCCTTCTGCGTCAACGCCGTCAACCTGGACGCCAAGGTGATCATGGCCCGCGCCCCGGCCAGCCTGCGCGCCAAGCTCAGGGCCCGCGGCTACAGCGTGACCGAGATCGACCTCGACCCGTTCATCCTGTCGGGCGGCGCGGCCTACTGCATGACGCTGCGCCTCGACCGGGCCAGCCACCTGCTGACCGCCATCCTCGCTGCTGAATGAGCCCCGCCATGAACGACATCTCGCTCCACCGCGCCCGCACCGAAGACCTGATCGCCCTTGAGGGCCGCTACGGCGCCAAGAACTACAAGCCGCTCGACGTGGTCCTGACCCGCGGCCAGGGCGTCCACGTCTGGGACGTGGAGGGCAACCGCTATCTCGACTGCCTCTCGGCCTATTCGGCGGTCAACCAGGGCCACTGCCACCCGAAGATCCTGGAGGCCATGGTCGAGCAGGCGGGCAAGCTGACGCTCACCTCGCGCGCCTTCCGCAACGACCAGCTCGCGCCCTTCTACGAGGAGCTCTGCGCGCTCACCAACTCCACCAAGGTGCTGCCGATGAACTCCGGCGCCGAGGCCGTCGAGAGCGCCGTGAAGGTCGCCCGCAAGTGGGGCTATGAGGTCAAAGGCGTGCCGGACGGCCAGGCCGAGATCATCGTCGCCGCCGACAACTTCCACGGCCGCACCGTGGCCATCGTCGGCTTCTCCACCGACCCGCAGTCGCGCGGCGGCTTCGGCCCCTTCGCGCCCGGCTTCAAGGTCGCGCCCTATGGCGACGCCGACGCCCTGGAGGCCGCCATCGGCCCCAACACCGTGGCCTTCCTGGTCGAGCCGATCCAGGGCGAGGCGGGCGTGATCATCCCGCCGGCCGGCTACCTGAAGAGGGCCCGCGAGCTCTGCACGCAGCACAACGTCATCCTGATCCTCGACGAGATCCAGACCGGCCTCGGCCGCACCGGCAAGCTGCTGGCGGAAGAGCACGAAGGGATCGAGGCGGACCTGACCCTGATCGGCAAGGCGCTCTCGGGCGGCTTCTATCCGGTCTCCGCCGTGCTTTCGAACTCCGAGGTGATGAGCGTCCTGCACCCGGGCGAGCACGGCTCGACCTTCGGCGGCAACCCGCTGGCCTGCGCTGTGGCCCGCGCGGCTCTACGCGTGCTCACCGAAGAAGGCATGGTCGAGAACGCCGCGCGGGTCGGCGACCGGCTGCAGGCCAGCCTCGCCTCGATCCCGTCCGACCACGTGAAGGAGGTGCGCGGCCGTGGCCTGATGCTGGCCGTTGAGCTGCACCCCGAAGCCGGCGGCGCACGCCAGTTCTGCGTCGCCCTGCAGGCCCGCGGCCTCTTGGCCAAGGAGACCCACGACCACACCATCCGCATCGCCCCGCCGCTGATCCTCACCAACGACCAAGCCGACTGGATCGCCGAGCAGTTCGCCGCGGTGCTGCGCTAGCCGATCGGCGCGGCGGCCTGCGGAGCGGTCTGGGCCTTCTTGGCCTCGGTGATCACGTAGGCCCGCACGTCCTCGGCGTCCTTGGGCGTCAGGAAGCGGGCGAAGCTGGCCATGCCGCGGGTGGCGCTGGCGCCGTCGATGACCACGCCCCTCCAGTTGTCGGCGGTCATCAGCATCGGCGTCTTCTTCAGGTCCGGCAGCCAGGCGCCCGAGGCGTTGGGGCCGTGGCAGACCTGGCAGTTCTGGTGGAAGACCGCGAAGCCGCGGGTGACGTCGCCGGTGGACGAGACGTTGGTCAGGTCGATGGCCGGCTGTTGCGGGACGACGAACTCAGGCGCCTTGGCCGTGCCGCCCAGCTTGAAGACCATCAGCCGTCCCGGCAGCCGCGGCCGGTTCGGCATGGAGCCTGGCGCCGAGATCTGCCCACCGCCGCCGACGCCGACCATCACCGCGATGTACTGTTCGCCTTTCAGCTCATAGGTCATGGGCGCGGCGATCACGCCGTTGCCGGTCTTGTAGCCCCACAGCTTCTTGCCGCTCGTAGCGTCATAGGCCGCCAGCTCGCCCTCGGCCGAGCCCTGCAGCACCAGGCCGCCGCCGGTGGCGAGCACGCCGGCGTTCCAGAAATAGGGATGGTCGACGGTCCAGACCGCCTTCTGGTTCACCGGATCCCAGGCGACCAGCTGGCCCTTCACCAGCGCTGTGACCGCCTTCAGCGTCGCCGCGTCGGTGGGCAGCGCATTGACCAGGAAGTCGACGCCGACGTTCCAGGCGCCGGGCTTGTACTTGAAACCCTTGTCGTCGGTGTAGGCGAAGGGGGTGACGTTGGTCGGGATATAGACCAGCCCGGTCTTCGGGTTGAAGGCCATCGGCTGCCAGTTGTGCGCGCCCAGCGGGCCCGGCGTCTGCAGGATCGCCGCTTTTTCGTAGCGGGCCCCGGGGGTCTCGATAGGCCGACCGGTCTTCATGTCGACGCCGGTGGCCCAGGTGATGTTGGTATAGGTCTTGGCCGAGATCAGCGCTCCCGTGGCCCGGTCGAGCACATAGAAGAAGCCGTTCTTCGGCGCCTGCATGATCACCTTGCGCGGCTGGCCGCCGACGGTGAGATCGGCCAGCATCAGCGGCTGGGTCGCCGTATAGTCCCAGCTCTCGCCGGGCGTGGTCTGGTAGTGCCAGACGTATTCCCCGGTGTCGGGCTTCAGCGCCAGGATCGACGAGAGGAAGAGGTTGTCGCCCTTGCCGCCCGAGCGGCGCATGTGGTTCCAGGGGCTGCCGTTGCCGATGCCCAGATAGACGAGGTCCAGGGTCGGGTCATAGACCATGGCGTCCCAGGCGGTGCCGCCGCCGCCGGTCTCCTTCCACTCGCCGTCCGACCAGGTGGCCGCGGCCTTCTGCTTCATGACCTTGTCCGAAGCCGCGCCGTCCGGCTGGCCGGTCGGGTTGGGCGTCATGTAGAAGCGCCAGACCTGTTTTCCGGTGGCCGCGTCGTAAGCCGTGACGTAGCCGCGCACGCCGTATTCGGCGCCGCCGTTGCCGATCAGCACCTTGTCCTTGATCACCCGCGGCGCGCCGGTGATCGTATAGGGCTTGGCGGTGTCGGTGGTCTGCACTGACCAGGCCTGCGTCCCCGTCTTGGCGTCGAGCGCGATCAGCCGGCCGTCGACCGCGCCCACGAAGACGTGGCCCTTCCAAACCGCCACGCCCCGGTTCACGACATCGCAGCAGGCGTTGAAGCCCTTGGCGCCCTCGACCTTGGGATCGAAGGCCCAGAGCTGCCTGCCGGTGGTCGCGTCGAAGGCGAACACCTTGGACCAGGCGGTTGAGGTGTAGAGCACGCCATCGATCACGACCGGCGTGGCCTCCTGGCCGCGATCGGTGTCGAACTGGGCGTACCAGGCTAGGCCCAGCTGGCCGATATTGGCGGCGGAGACCTTGTCGAGTGGGCTGAAGCGCTGCTCGGAATAGCTCTTGCCGGCCGCGATCCATTCGCCGTTGGTGTCGGCCGCCGCGAGCCGGGCGCCGTCGACATTGCCAGCCTTGGCCGCGGGCTTCTGGCAGGCGGCCAAGCCGGCGGCCAGCGCGAGCGCGAGCCCGAGCTTCACGATCCTCATGGTCGCCTCTCCCCGAGCTTCGCGAACTCGCGAACCTCAAGTTTCCCAAGTGAGAGTGTGACGGGCGCCGAAACCGGCATCCACTTTCGGCCGTCACGCTCCGGCCGTGATCTCCGGCCTTGGAGGGAGCTAAGCCCGGCCGAAGCCGGCGGGCAAGCCGTCCCCTACCTCAGCGCTTCTTGTGCGCTGGGTTCAGGACCGAGATCACTTCCGGAGGCTTGGCCTTCGGCTGCTTCGGTTTTCGCGTTTCCTTATTGGACTTCTTCTGACCCTTGGCCATGGGCGGCTCCTTTGTCTTCTAAAGTCAGCGGGTGCTGCGGCGGTCGTTGAGCACGGGGGTGCGGGTCTGCGGGGTCGGGCGGCCCGACGACCGGGGATCGGCCAGCTCGCGGCGGTTCGGCGTCATCGTGCCGGTGTAGGTCTTCATGGCGTCCTTTCGTCCCGGCGCGCAGGGATCCGAGGCGAAAGGCCTCGGCCGTGAGGGCGCGTCGTTCGGGCGATGGATCAACCTAGCACGCCCCAATCGATCCGCGCGACCTCGGCGGTCGCGGCGTCGAGGTCCGGTGAGCCGCCTGCGGGCGAGCCGCCGGAAATCCTGCCGATCCGGCCCACGGCGAGGCTTGCCGCCGGTCGCCTCTAGGTAGAAGCTTTCGCTGCTGCAGCCCGGGGGCAAACACATGGCCAAGCTTCGCGTCTTCTTCGCGACCAACCGCAATCACCAGCCGGACAACAAGCTGCTGGTCTTCGGGCCGCACTTCAATCCGGACGGCGTGGCGGCGCTGCGCTTCGGCCACGCCGACTTCGACGGGGCCCCGGCGGAACCGAAGCTGGAGGAGGTGTTCGTCTATCCCGACGTCAAGGGCGAACAGGACATCTCCAAGACCGGCGGCGGCCTGTTCCTCGAGGACCTGCGCCTGGCCATGGCGACCGGCGCGCGCAGCGACACCCTGGTGTTCATCCATGGGTTCAACGTCACCTTCAATGGCGCGATGCAGGCCGGCGCGCACCTCGCCCGCGAGGTCTCGGTCGGCGGCAAGGCCGTAAACGTGGTGGTGTTCAGCTGGCCCTCGGACGGCGCCGCCATTCCGGAGATGAGCTACTACAGCGACCGCGAGGACGCCCGCGCCTCGGGTCCCGCGATCGCGCGGGCGTTCCTCAAGCTGCGCGACTTCCTGGTGAAGCTCGACCCCGCCGACTACTGCCAGCGCTGCCTGCACCTGCTGACCCACTCCATGGGCGCCTATGTCCTGCGACAGAGCCTGCAGGCGCTGATCGCCAAGGATCCCGACAGCCTGACCCGGGCGTTCGACCAGATCATCCTGGCCGCGCCCGATGAAGACGACGACACCTTCGAGACTGACACCAAACTCAGGCTCCTGCCGCGTCTGGGCCGCCAGGTGACGGTCTATTTCAACCCGCACGACAAGGCGCTGCTGATCTCCGATAAGACCAAGGCCAATCCCGACCGGCTGGGGTCCGACGGGCCGCGCCTGGTGGACCTGATCCCCAAGAAGGTGGTGCTGGTGGACTGCCGCGTGGTCGCCGGCCACGCCAACCCGTTCGTCGAGCACAGCTACTACATCCGCAGCCCCGCCATGGCGCAGGACATCGGCGCGGTCCTGGGCGGCGCCCTGCCCGAGGCGATCGCCAACCGCGACTTCATCGACCGTCTGCGCGCCTACCGCATCCATGCGGAGTTGCCCGGCGCGCCCGGCTGATCCACCGCGTCGAGCCAGCCCTGGGCGTCAAGCGGCTCACGAGAACGCTTGACGTCGGAAATTACGCCCGTAACAATGGATGCTGAAATATTGGCTCAAAATCCATGGCGAAGATCTCAGCGGCCGAAAGCCAGGTTATGGAGGCGGTGTGGCGCGCAGGCCCCATGACCGCCGATGAGATCGTGGGCGAGGTCGGCGAACCGCAGGGCTGGGGCGAGGCCACGGTCAAGACGCTGATCAACCGGCTCCTGAAGAAGAAGGCGCTGATCTCCGAGCGCAGCGACGGGCGCACGCGCTATCGCCACCTGGTCAGCCGCGCCGACTATGTGCAGGGCGAGAGCCAGGGCCTGCTCGACCGGCTGTTCGAGGGGCAGCTTTCCCCGCTGGTCGCGCATTACGCCAAGCACAAGGCGCTCTCGCCCGACGATGTCGCCCGCCTGAAGCGCCTGATCGAGGAGCTGGACAATGGCGAATGAGTTCCTGGCGGCCCTGCTGCACATGAACCTCGCCGCCGCCGGCGCCGTGCTGGCGGTGCTGGCGCTCCGCGGGCCGACCCGCCGCTACTTCGGCGCGGGCTATGCCTATAGGCTTTGGGCCGCCGTGCCGGTCGCCGCCGTGGCCGCGCTCTTCCCGCCGCCCGCCGCCCGCTGGATCGCCCTTCCCGGCTCGCCGAAGCCCCTGGTCGTCCAGGCCGCCGAGGCCGTCGAGCGTGCGCCGGCCAACGCCATCTTGATGTTCTGGATCGCCGGCGTCCTGCTGGCCGGCGGCCTGATCGCGCTCCGCCAGATGCGGTTCCTGGCGCTCGCCCGCCGGGGCCTCGCGGGTCCCGCCGTCGCCGGCGTCATCGCGCCGCGCATCGTCATGCCGGCCGACGCCGACAGCCGCTACACGCCCGAGGAACGCCGCATCATCCGCGCCCACGAGCGGACCCACATCGACCGCAAGGACCCCAGGGTCAACGGCCTGATCGCGCTCGCCCAATGCCTTTCGTGGTTCAACCCGCTGGTCCAGCTGGGCGCGCGCGAGGCCCGCATCGACCAGGAGCTGGCCTGCGACGCCACCGTGCTCGCCCGCCTGCCCGGCCAGCGCCGGCGCTATGCCGAGACCCTGCTGAAGACCCAGCTCGCCACCGAGGCCGCGCCGCTCGGCTGCCACTGGGTGGGCACGCGGGAGCATCCGCTGGAGACCCGCATCAAGACGTTGGCCCTGCCGATGCCCAGCGACCGGCGGCGCGACCTGGGCCTGGGCGTGCTGGCCGTCGCCATGGCGCTTGCGGGCTACGCCGTCTGGTTCGCCCAGCCGCCTGGCCCCGCCGTCGGCAACGGCGCCTGGAGCCGCGCCGCCGTCGATGTCGTGCAGCTCAAGCTCAGCCACACGATCAGCCTGCCCTAGCCGGCATTCCGGGGCCGGCCGCGTTAACCCCTGAGTGAGGTCTCCGAAACCCGGTCTTTACCCATCACCTGTATCAATTCGTGACAACAGGAGCCTTCGTCCCATGAGGCGGCGGCCAGTCATGGTGGGTGTTTTCAATGGCCAAAACGGTCCTCGTCGTCGATGACGATCCGACTCAACGTCGGTTGATCCAGGCGGTCCTCGAACGCGAGGGCTTCGCCGTCGTCCACGCCGAGAACGGCGACCAGGCGATCGCGCGCCTGGGCGCCGGCGGCGCGACGGACATCGTCCTTCTCGATCTCATCATGCCCGGGCTCTCCGGCCAGGAGACCCTGGTCGAGATGCGGGCGCGCGGCTTCAACCAGCCGGTGATCGTGGTCACCGCCACGGGCGGCATCGACACTGTCGTCCAGGCCATGCAGGCCGGCGCCGTCGACTTCTTCGTCAAGCCGGCCGCGCCTGAGCGGATCATGGTCTCGATCCGCAACGCGCTCTCCATGGGCGCGCTGAAGGGCGAGGTCGACCGGCTGAAGAAGCACCAGTCCGGCCGCACCACCTTCGACGATCTGATCGGCGGCTCGGCGGCCATGACCATGGTCAAGCGGCTGGGCGAACGCGCGGCCAAGTCCTCGATCCCGATCCTGATCACCGGCGAAAGCGGCGTCGGCAAGGAAGTCATTGCGCGGGCCGTGCACGGCTCCTCCGAACGCGCCGGCAAGCCCTTCGTCGCCGTCAACTGCGGCGCCATTCCCGAGAACCTCGTGGAGTCGATCCTGTTCGGCCACGAGAAGGGCAGCTTCACCGGCGCCACCGACAAGCACCTGGGCAAGTTCCAAGAGGCCAACGGCGGCACCCTCTTCCTCGACGAGGTGGGCGAGCTGCCCCTCGACATCCAGGTCAAGCTGCTGCGCGCGCTGCAGGAGAGCGAGATCGACGCGGTGGGCTCCAAGCGCTCCATCAAGGTCGACGTGCGCATTGTCTCGGCGACCAACCGCGATCTTTCGCAGGCCGTGAAGGAAGGCCGGTTCCGTGAGGACCTGTTCTATCGCCTGAACGTCTTCCCGATCGAGGCGCCTGCCTTGCGGGAACGCAAGGAGGACGTGCCGGCACTGGTCGACGCCTTCGTCAAGCGCTTCAACGTGGAAGAGGGCAAGACCGTGGTGGGGGCCGCCCCCGAGACCATGGCCTTCCTGACCGCCTTCGACTGGCCGGGCAACGTCCGCCAGCTGGAGAACGCGGTCTATCGCGCCATCGTGCTGGCCGACGCGCCCTATCTGCAGCCGCACGACTTCCCGGCGATCTCGGGCGTGGCGCCTCCGGCCGCGCCGGCCGAGGCCAGCGCCGCGGTCATGGCCATGCCGGCGGGCGTCAGCGCCCTGATCCCGGCCCTGCCGCAGGCTGCGCCCGTGCGCATCCTCGACGAACGCGGCCATCTGCGCACGCTGGAGGAGATCGAGCGCGACCTCATCCAGCTCGCCATCGAGATCTACGCCGGCCACATGAGCGAAGTCGCGCGGCGCCTCGGCATCGGCCGCTCCACCCTCTATCGCAAGGTCCGCGAACAGGGCCTGGAAGATGTCATCAAGGGAGGCGCGTTTGAAACCGCCGATGAAGCTGACGTCCAGGTCGCGTGAGGCCCGGATCGCCTCGCTGATGAAGCTGGCGAAGGTGAAGACGCAGGCGACGAAGCAGGCGTCCTAGGCTCCATCGTCTGATTTTCGCACGCGGCGATCTAGGTCATTCGGCCCCGTCGCCCGGAACGCCCCTCCGCCGGAGCGGCTTGCGCTTCAGTTCGGTCTTCTCGCCCTTGGCCTTCCTGGTGATCTCCTTGAGCTTCACCGTCTGCAGGGCGGAGAGCGCCTGCCCCGGCGCGCCCTTTTCCGGGTCGCCGAAGGCGCGGCCGAAGGTCTTCAGCCGGTCGGTCAGCGAGCCCAGGAATTCGCCCTCCCATTCGGAGAGCTTCACGCCCGCGCGGTCGGCGTGGCGCTGGGCGCGGCGCAGGGCGTTGAGCGCCGCGCGCTGAGCCGCCGCCTTGTGGTCGACCGGCTTCGGCGGCTTGCGGGGCTTGCCCGCCTTGGGGGGCTTTCGGTTCAAATCTCTCCGATGGCCGAGAGGTAGAGGTCGAGGATGGCGTCTTCTTCCAGCCGCTTGGCGCGGTCCTGCTTGCGGATGCGCACGACCTTCCTGAGGATCTTCACGTCGAAGCCGTTGCCTTTGGCCTCGGCGAAGACTTCCTTGATCTGCTCGGCGATCTCGCCCTTCTCGACCTCTAAGCGTTCGATGCGCTCGACGATGCTCTTGAGCTGGCCCTGGGCCGCCTGGTTGAGGACGTCAGGATGGGCGGAGGCGTCATCAGCCATGGAAGCACTCGTGAGCTGGAGAAAATGAAGTTGGCGCGGACCCTAGCGGGGCCTCCGTCGCCTGTCATCGCCCCCCGTGTCGTTTTGCGGGGAGAACCTTCGCCGCACCCGCCAGGAGTTCTTCGACCTGGTCCGGAACGGCGACCAGCTGAGCGCTTTCCGCCGAAGTGGCCGCCGGTTCGGCGTCGGAAAGCGCGACAACGCAAAAATCTCGAGCCCGCCCCGCGGGGAACGGGACGGGCTCGTCAAGTCCTGTCGCGAACCGGCCCTGGAGAGCGGCCGGCGGACAGGTTAGGCGAAAGTCGCGGTCGCGGTCGCGCGGCGGCGGCGGAGCACCGCGCCCATGGCGCCGAAGCCCAGGATTATCAGGCCCCAGGTCGCCGGTTCCGGCACGCCGCCGGCGGCGCCGGCGAAGTTGTCGACCTCGAAGGAATAGCTGGTGGAGTTGAAGTCGATGCTGGTCACCTGGGCGCCGCCGAAGTCGAGGTTGACGCGCTTGCCCCAGCTCCATTGCTGGTTGGTGTCGTTGGCCACCAGGGTCGAGCCCGAGACGACCTGATCGTAGCCATTCAGCCCATGCAGGTGGATGCTGTTGTAGGTGTCCGGCGAGCCCATGTAGAAGCTGAACGAGGTCAGGTAGCCGCTGAGCGCGGTCAGCGTGACCGTCGTGCCGGGAATGACCGTCAGATAGGGCGTCGGGTCGCCGAAGAGCGTGCCGCTGTAGCCGCCCATGCCCTCCTGATAGCCCACCGTGGCGCCGCCGAGCGACAGGCTGAAGTTGGGATCGACCGTCGGATAGGGCGACTGGACGTTGCCCGGATAGGACGCGCCCTCGTTGAAATCGGCGATCAGGTGCTGACCGGCCAGCATGGTGGTGGGGTCGCTCTGGTTGGAGAGCGTGATGATCGGCGCCGCGGCCGAGGCCGGCGCGGCGATGGCCAGGCTGGCGGCCAGGGCGGCGGTGGTCACGAGGGCGCTGAGGGCTTTACGCATCTTTGGGGCGTCCGTTTTGCGACGAACCGCGATGGGTCCGTTCAGATTGAAACAAGCGCGAGTGCTGACAACCCCCGCTTGCAGGCGCCATGCCAAGGTCAGGCTTGATACGTTGGGAAAGCTGCGAAGGACGCCCGGTGAGGCTCTGCGCCCGCGAGGGGTCGATGCGCGACGGCAGGGCGGTGTCTAAATCACTCCGGCCATTGGACGGCCTCGTATTGCATGGCGCCGGCGATGTTGCCTTCGGTGTCCTGGAAGAAGACCAGGTGGCCGACGCCCTGGATGTGGAAGGGCGGCATGAGGATCTTGCCGCCGTGACGCTCGATGTCCCCGACCGCCGCCTCGATGTCCTCGACGGCGAAGGTGATCTCCATGCCCGGCATGCGCTGGCCGCCGATGCCGCGGCGACCCTGCAGGGCGCCCATGTGGCCGGAGCCGGCGCTGCGGGTCTGGTAGAAGTCGGGCGGACCCCAGGGTGTGAAGGTCCAGCCGAAGACCTGTTCGTAGAAGGCCTTGGCGCGCGGCACGTCGTCGGCGTTGATCGCGAAGTGGCGGAGAGGGGCGGGCATGCGGGAGCTCCGGGTTCGCCGCCAAGCTAGGCCTCCCCGCCGCGGCGTACCTACGCTAGTCTGACGAATTATGTCGCTGATACGCCAGAATGCTCGCGATCCCGACGGCTTCCCGGTTCGTGGCCTGGCGGTGACCTATCGCGACGGCCACGTGCTGGATCGCCACACCCATCCCTGGGCGCAGCTCGTCTACGCCGCCAGCGGGACCATGCGGGTGGCGACGCCGACGGCCGTCTGGCTGGCGCCTCCGACCCGGGCGATCTGGGTCCCCGGCGGGACGCCGCATGAGATCCGGATGCGCGGCGCGGTGGCCATGCGCACGCTCTATCTCGCGCCGGGGGATGACGATCCGAGGTTATCGGTCTGTCGGGCGATCGAGGCGCCGCCGCTTCTGCGCGAACTGATCCTGCACATCGTGCGCATCGGGATGCTGGGGGTGGACAATCCCGCTCATGCCAGGCTCGAGGGATTGCTGGTCGATCTGCTTAGGGCGGCCAAGACCGCGCCGCTGGAACTGCCCCTGCCGACCGACGTCCGGGCGCGCGCCTTCGCCGAGCGCCTGCTGGCAGAGCCCGGCGCCGCGACCTCGCTGGCCGCGATGGCGCGGGGCGCGGGGGCTTCGCTGCGCACCCTGCAGCGCCGGTTCCTGGCCGAGACGGGGCTTTCGCTGGAGGCCTGGCGCGGACGGGCGCGGATGCAGCAGGCGGTGGTCTCGCTCAGCGCTGGCGCGCCCGTGACCGAGGCCGCGCTCGACGCCGGCTACCAGAGCGCGTCTGCCTTCATCGCCGCCTTCAAGCGCGCGTTCGGGACGACCCCCTCGCGTTACCGGCTGCCTAGGCCTTGATCGAAAGGTCCCGCGCCTTGGCCAGGCGTTCGATCCCGGCGTCCAGGGTCTCGTCGCGCTTGGAGAAGCACAGGCGCAGGATCGAGGTCACCGCGTCGCCCTCGTAGAAGGCCGAGACGGGGATGGCCGCCACCCCGGCCTCCTTCACCGCGCGCAGGGCGAAGTCGCGATCGGGCTCGGCGACGCCGGAGGCGGCGAGGTCGATATTGAGGAAATATGTCCCCTGCGAGCTCAGCACCGCAAAGCCTTCGCGCTTCAGGCCGTCGGATAGCCGGTCGCGGGAGCGCTCCAGGCCGCGCGGCATGGTCTGGAACCAGTCGCCGGCGTTCTCCAGCCCCCAGGCGACGGCGGCCTGCAGGTTGGGCGGCGTGGTGAAGGTCAGGAATTGGTGGGCGCGGGAAAGACTGTAGGTCAGGGCCGGCGCGGCGCAGAGGAAGCCCACCTTCCAGCCGGTCAGGCCGAACATCTTCCCCGCCGAGCCGATCTTCACCGTGCGTTCGCGCATCCCGGGAAAGCCGATCAGCGGCCGGTGCACGGCATTGCCGAACACCACCTGCTCCCAGACCTCGTCGCAGACCGCGATGCAGTCGTGGGCGACGCAGAACTCGGCCAGCAGGGCGAGATCGGCCTCGGGCAGGACGACGGCAGCCGGATTGATCGGATTGTTCAGCACCACCAGCCTGGTGCGCGGCGTGAAGGCCTCCTCCAGCATGGCGCGATCAAAGCGCCAGTGCGGCGGCTTGAGCTTCACGAGGCGGGGAACCCCGCCTGCGCGGCGGATGATCGGCAGGTAGGAATCGTAGAACGGCTGGAAGACGATCACCTCGTCGCCGGGCTCGATGAGGCCGAAGAAGGCCGCGGCCAGGGCTTCCGTGGCGCCGGAGGTGACGGTGATCTCGCCCATCGCATCGAGGTCGAGCCCCTGGGTGCGGGCGTAGTGGGCGGCCACCGCCTGGCGCAGCTCCGGCAGTCCGGCCATGGGCGGATACTGGTTGTAGCCGTTCTGGACGGCGTCGGCGGCCCTGGCGCGGATCGCGTCGGGGCCCGGATCGTCGGGAAAGCCCTGGCCCAGGTTCACGGCGCCCAGGGTCCTGGCGAGACCCGACATCTCCTCGAAGATGGTGGTGGGCAGGCTTGAGAAGATCGGGTTGGCCATGAGATCATCTGGAGAGGCGGAGGTTCGCCTTCATGCCCATTCTGGAAGGCGTCCGTCCATGGAGATCGTCGAGTTCGCCCCCGACCACGCCCCCGCCTTCAAGGCGCTGAACGAGGCGTGGATCTCGAAATACTTCGCCATCGAGGCCAAGGACCGCGAGGTGCTGGACGACCCGTACGGCGCGATCGTCGCCAAGGGCGGCCGCATCTTCATGGCCTTCAAGGACGATGAGCCGGTCGGCTGCGTGGCCCTGATCGCCATGCCCGATGGCGGCTATGAAGTGGCCAAGATGACGGTGGTCGAGACCCTGCGCGGCTCGGGCCTCGGGCGGACCCTGATGCAGCGCTGCATCGAAGCCGGCGCCGAGGCCGGCGCGCACCGGCTCTACCTGGAGACCAATTCGGGCCTGGCGCCGGCGCTCGGCCTCTACCGGACCATGGGATTCACCGACGTCGCGGCGCCCGACCACAACGACTACGCCCGCGGCGACGTCTGGATGGAGCGCCGCTACTGACAAAGATGTGTTGTTGCGAATGACTCGCAACCGCAATAGCGTCCGAGTCCAGCGATGGAGCGGACCCCATGGACGACATCGACGACGCCGCCTGCCGCTTCAGCCAGGGCGATCGGCTGCTGCTCAGGACCATACGCCTCCTGGCGCTGCAGCCGGCCTGCAACGGCGCGAAGCATCATTTTGAAGCCGCCTGCGGCCTTGCGGGGCGCGAGGCCTATCGGACGCTGGGCGTGTTCATGGAGCAGCTGCGGCTCAACGGCCAGCGGCGCATCGCGCTATCCGTGCCGACGGCGCGGACGCTCACCGCCGACGAAGAGGCGATCCTGGCGGCCTTCGCGGCGGCCCAGAACGACGACTATCGCGAACTGGAGACGCGCCTGGCCGACCTCACCGCCGCCCGGCCGCCGGCGTCGCTGGGCGGAGCGGTCTGCCTGGTGGCGCAGGTCTTCACGATGCAGGGCCTGATGATTTCCTCGGAATGCCCGGTACGCGCCGCGGCCTAGATTTGAGCGCGGCGCCCAGAGCGCTTTCCGCCGAAACCGAATAGCGCCCTAGTCTTCCTTGACGCGCTTCTTGCGGAAGGAGGGGTTGAGGACCTTCTTGCGCAGGCGGATGGACTTCGGCGTCACTTCCACCAGCTCGTCTTCCTCGATGTAGGCGATGGCCTGTTCGAGGGTCGGGCGGCGCGGTGGGATCAGGCGCACGGCCTCGTCCTTGCCGGCCGACCGGACGTTGGTGAGTTGCTTGGACTTCAGCGGATTGACGTCGAGGTCGTCGGCGCGGCTGTTCTCGCCGATGATCATGCCCTGGTAGGTCTTCTCCCCGCCGCCGACGAACATGGTGCCGCGGTCTTCCAGGTTCCACAGCGCGAAGGTCACCGTTTCGCCGTCGGAGTTGGAGACCAGCACGCCCTTGCGGCCGGCGTCGATGGCGCCCTTGTAGGGCTCGTAGTGGCTGAACACGCGGTTCAGCACGCCGGAGCCGCGGGTGTCGGTGAGGAACTCGCCCTGGTAGCCGATCAGCGAGCGCGACGGGCTCATCAGGCTGATGCGGGTCTTGCCGGCGCCGGACGGGCCCATGTCCTTGAGCTCCGCGCGGCGGGCGGAGAGCTTTTCGATGACGATGCCGGCGAACTCGTCGTCGACGTCGATCATCACGTCCTCGATGGGCTCCATCCGCTCGCCGGTCTCGGGATCGGTCTGGAACACCACGCGCGGACGGCTGATCGACAGTTCGAAGCCCTCGCGGCGCATGCTCTCGATCAGCACGCCGAGCTGCAGCTCGCCGCGGCCGGCGACTTCATAGGCGTCGCGGTCGGGGGTCTCGGAAACCCGGATCGCGACGTTGGATTCGGCTTCCTTCAGCAGGCGCGCGGCGATGACCCGGCTCTGCACCTTGTCGCCTTCGCGGCCGGCCAGCGGGCTGTCGTTGACGCCGACGGTCATGGAGATGGTCGGCGGGTCGATGGGCTGGGCGGGCAGCGCGTCGGTGACGTCCATGGCGCAGAGCGTGTCGGCCACGGTCGCCTTGGAGAGGCCCGCGATGGCGACGATGTCGCCGGCTTCGGCGTCTTCGATGGGCTGGCGCTTCAGGCCTCGGAAGGCCAGCACCTTGGTGATGCGGCCGCGTTCGATTTCCTTGCCGTCGAGGCCGAGTGCGTGGATCGCCATGCCGGGCGTGGCCTTGCCCGACTGGATGCGGCCGGTGAGCAGGCGGCCAAGGAACGGGTCGTTCTCGATCAGGACCGAGAGGATCTGGAACGGCTTGTCCTTGTTGGCGACCACGGCCGGTTCCGGCACGTGGCGCACGATCAGGTCGAACAGGGGCGCCAGGTTGTCGTTGGGCTTGGCCATGTCCAGCGTCGCCCAACCGTTCTTGCCCGACGCGTAGATGTGCGGGAAGTCGAGCTGCTCGTCGGTGGCGCCCATGACCGCGAAGAGGTCGAAGACGTCGTTCAGGATACGGTCGGGATCGGCGTGCGGCCTGTCGACCTTGTTCAGGCAGAGGATCGGCCGCAGGCCCATCTTCAGCGCCTTGCCCAGCACGAACTTGGTCTGGGGCATGACGCCTTCTTCGGCGTCCACCAGGATGACGCAGCCATCCACCATGCCCAGGATCCGCTCCACCTCGCCGCCGAAGTCGGCGTGGCCGGGGGTGTCGATGATGTTGATGCGGGTGTCGCCCGCCTCGCCGTGCCAGAGCACGCTGGTGCACTTGGCCAGGATGGTGATCCCGCGCTCACGCTCCTGGTCGTTGGAATCCATCGCGCGCTCGGCGTGCGCCTCGTTGGCTCGGAAGACGCCGGACTGGGCAAGCAGCTGATCCACGAGCGTGGTCTTGCCGTGGTCGACGTGGGCGATGATGGCGATGTTGCGTAACGACATGGGAATTCGACGGGAGTCCGGGGGCGGGCGAGGAAGGCGCGCTTGTAGGCGAGGCGGGGCCCCGCCGCTAGCAGGGAGTTGGCGGGTGCGTCCCCGCGACCTGGGCGCGATGCGATCCTCTAAGGCAAGGGCGTTGTGCGCTGCAACCAAAATCGTGACGCTAGAGTCACCGCAAGGTCTGGAAAATCCTGGTGTTTTCCGGCGACGCCTCTGAAAACGCAGGTATTTTGCCGCACCAGGCTTGCGCCATTGTGCGCTGCACCGTATATTGATCTCACGAGGCGGCCTCGCCGCTTCTGCCCTTCCTGGGCGTTTCCTCCCTAATGAACTGACGCGCCTTCGGGCGCGTCTTTTTTTTACCCGGACGCCTGGGTCTAGGGCAGATGGGCCGGCGGCAGGCCCGCCAGGCGCTGCGTGTGCATCCGCCGATAGAGGTCTTCCAGAGCCCCCACATAGGCCGGCGTGTCGAACAGCGCCGACGAAGTCCGGGCCTGCGAGAGGCGCTCCCGGATGGCCTTCAGCCGCCTCGGATCGCCAGCCAGCGCCAGGGCGGCGGCCTTGTAGTCGGCGGCGCTGTCCACGGCGAGCTCCGGCAGGCCCGCGGCGGCCAGGACGCTGGCGGCGACCCGGCCCGCGAAGGTCTCGCCCCTGCGCGTCAGAAGCGGCAGGCCGGCCCAAAGTGCGTCGCTGGCAGTGGTGTGGGCGCAGCACGGATGGCTGTCCAGGAACAGGTCCGCATGGCCGATCCGCTCCAGGTGCTCCGCCGGCGGCCGGAGCGGCGCGAAGACCAGCCGGGCCGGATCGACGCCGGCCCGAACCGCGCCCTCCCTCAGGTTCGCCGCAGCGACCGGATCGTCCTGCATGAGCCACAGGACGGCCCTCGGCACAGCCTGCAGCAGCTCCAGCCAGATCGTGAAGACCTCGAGCGTGATCTTGTAGGACCCGTTGAAGCTGGCGAAGACGAAGGCGTCGGCGGCCAGGCCGTGGTCGGCCCGGGTCGTCGCCCGGGCGGCCTGGACGCGCATGCGGTCGTTGGGCTGGTAGCAGTCCGGCAGCCAGGCGATCTTCTCCGAATAGAGCTCGCGGTCTCCAGGGCCGATCAGCACGCGATCGGCGATGAGGTAGTCGATGAACGGCGCGCCGCTGGTCATCGGATAGCCCAGGAAGCTGACCTGGATGGGGGCCGCCCCCGCCGCGAAGATCGCGGGTCGCGAGTCCGTGGTGAAGCCCTTCAGGTCGACGGCGATGTCCAGGCCGAGCTGCCGCGCCATATCGGCGATCGCGCCGGCGTCCATCGCGCGCACGTCGAAGAACCGCTCGTAAGCCGCCTGCAGCCGTGCCCGCATCGAGCCTTGCGAGGCCGGCCCGAAGGAAAAGGCGGTGATCTCGAAGGCTTGCCGGTCATGCAGCTCAAGCATCTCAGCCATCAGATGGGCGGTGGCGTGGTCGTGGAAGTCGGCGGAGAAATAGCCGACCCGGATGCGCGATGCAGCCGGCGCGCCCGCAGGCCTCGGCGAAATCGGGAAGGCGCGCGTGGCGTAGACGCTCGCGCACTTGAGCTGCTGGGCCGCCGACAGCGGCGCGGTGATGACGGTGAAGGGCCTGGCGGCCGGCTGACCCATATCGATCCGGCGGCCGAGGTCGGCGACCATGGCGTCGAACCCGCGCCAATCGCAGGCTTTCATGCGGGCATGCAGCCGCTGGCCGGCGAGGTAGGGCAAGTCAGGATCGAGGTCGTAGGCGCGGTCGTAGGCCGCAGCGGCCTCCCCCCAGCGCTGCAGCTGGGCCAGGAGGTGGCCGCGGTCGGCATGGGTGCGGCCCGAGTCCGGCCGCGTGGCCGCGGCGGCGGCATAGTCCGCCAGGGCCTCCTCGGCCCTGCCGAGGGAAACCAACGCGTTGGCCATGTTGAACCGGGACGCCGCGGCGTCGGGGTTCAGACGAAGCGCCTCGCGGAAGCTGGCCACCGCCTCTTCCAGGCGGTGTAGGCCCACCAGCGCGTTGCCGCGAGCGTTGTGGACCAGCGGGTTCGGCGGCGGGCTCGCCGCGGCGCGGTCCGCGCTCTCCAGCGCCGCCGCCCATTGGTGCAGGTCGTTCAGCAGGTTGGCGCGGTTGATCAGCACGATCGCGGCGTCGGGCGCGAAGGCCAGGGCCGCGTCGAACACTTCCAGCGCTTCGGCGGGGCGGCGCTGGGCGCGGAGGATGGCGCCGAGGCTGGCGAGCGCGTCCACCCTTCGCGGGCCCATCTCCAGCGCTGCGCGCAGAGCCGCCTCGGCCTCGGCGAGCCGGCCGGCCGCATAGTGCTTGCCGCCGGCCTCTATCAGGGCGTTGGGCGTCTCGGCGCCTGGGGACGTAGGCTCGTTCAGCTGGTCGCCGCCGGAAGGGCTCAAGCCGCCTTCAAGGCGCTCCAGTCGGCGCCCGCGAGCGCCCGGGTGAGGCTCTCCAGGTTGGCCTTCAGCTTGTCGAACCCCGCGGTGGGCGAGAGCTTGGCCTCGTCGAGGTAGAGGGCGCGGTTGATCTCGATCTGCAGGGCGTGGGTGCGCCGGGCGGGGCGGCCGTAGTGCTCGGTGGTGTAGCCGCCGGCATAGGGCGTGTTGCGGGCCACCCGGTAGCCCAGGCCCTGCAGCTCGCGCTCCACGCGGCTGGTGAGCAGGCCCGCGCAGGCCGCGCCGAAGCGGTCGCCCAGCACGATGTCGCTGGGAAGGTCGCGTCCTCCGGCCCGGGCAGCCGCAGCCGGCATGGAGTGCCAGTCGATCAGGATCGCGAAGCCGTGGGTCCGGTGCGCCTCGGCGATCATCCGCTCCAGGGCCGCGTGATAGGGCCGATGCGCCCATTCGATGCGGGCCCGGGCCTCGGCGAAGGTGAGCTTGCGGGCGTAGATCTCCTGGCCTTCGGAGACCACGCGGGCGATGGCGCCCAGGCCCGCGGCCACCCGCGCGGTGCGCGCCCTGGCGAACTCCGGCAGCTCGTCGGCGAACATGCCGGGGTCGAGCTCGAAGGCCTCGCGGTTGAGGTCGATGTAGGCGCGCGCGCAACGGGCGGTGATCAGACCGGCGCCCAGGCTGGGGGCTGCGCCGATCAGGTCGTCGACCAGGGCATCCTCGGAGCGGCGGATGGCCTGAGGGTCCAGCGCCGTCGCGGCCATCATGTCCTCGGGGTAGAATCGACCCGAGTGCGGCGAGGCGAACACCAGGGGCGTGGGGGGCGCAGCCCCGTCGTCGGCCGCGCGGCGCAGGTCGAAACTGGCCGCCCTGACGTGTGGGTGGCCTGGCGGCGGCTCGGCGATGGGTTCCCACGCGTTCATCTGCCTCATTGAACGCCGAGCCTCGGTGTGGGTCAAAGGGTTCATCACGTCTTAACGCTGGGGGCCCTAGGCTCCCGCGCTTACGCACATCGCCCGTCCGCCCAGTTTCGAGAGCTCATGTCCCGCATCCTCCTCGCCGAAGACGACGAATCCCTGCGGGGCTTCCTTGCGCGCGCCCTGGAGCGCGCCGGCTATGAGGTCACCGCCTGCGCCGACGGCGAGGAGGCCGTGGCGGTTCTGGACGAGAGCTGGGACCTGCTGCTCACCGACATCGTCATGCCCGGCATCGACGGCATCGAGGTCGCCCGCCAGGCCGCCGCCAGGCACCCGGGCCTGCGAATCATGTTCATCACCGGCTTCGCCGCCGTGGCGCTCGCCGCCACCGATCAGGCTCCGGCCGGCGCCAAGGTGCTTTCCAAGCCCATCCACCTGCGCGAGATCGTCTCCGAGGTGGAGCGGATGATCGCCGCCTGAACCGCACCTGCCGGCTGCGCTTGCGCGCCGGGAGCCTCCTAGGTATATCCCCGCCTTCCCGGGACCACGGTCTGGACGCGTAGCTCAGCGGGAGAGCACCTCGTTGACATCGAGGGGGTCACAGGTTCGATCCCTGTCGCGTCCACCATCCCTTCCCGATCAGCCAGCTCACGGCCTTTTTGGGCGTTTGGCGACGCGTCCTAGGTGTGTCTCTGGCGCATCGGTTGAGCTTTAGCGCACGTCTTGCGCGAAATTCATGGTCCAGGCCGCGAGATTGGCTGGATAGTCTTTCCCGACGGGCCCCACCGAAGAGGGCTCCTCTTAAAACCTGGGAAGGATTTTTCATGATGAAGATTACTTATTTCTGCACGGCCTCCGTTTTGGCCGCCGCGATGGGTCTCGCGGGTGCCGCCACGGCCCAGACCGCTCCGGCGCCCGCCGCCGATCGAGCCGCCCCTCATACGATCGACGAATTAATCGTGACGGCGCAGAAGCGCGAACAGAACCTGCAGGACGTCCCCATCGTGGTGACCAGCGTCAGCGCCCAGCAGCTGCAGGACGCCGGCATCCGGGACATTAAGGACCTGACGATCGCGGCGCCGGGCCTGACCGTGACCTCGACCAGCGCCTCGGCGATCACCACCGCGCGCATCCGCGGCATCGGCACGGTGGGCGAGAATCCCGGTCTGGAATCTTCCGTCGGCGTGGTGATCGACGGCGTCTACCGGCCCCGCAACGGGGTGGCGTTCAGCGACCTGGGCGAGATGCAGCGCATCGAGGTGCTGAAGGGACCGCAAGGCACCCTGTTCGGCAAGAACACCACCGCCGGCGTCATCAACATCATCACCAAGCGCCCGGAATTCACGCTCAGCACGTCGTCCGAAGCGACGGCGAGCAACTTCGGCGGCTTCGGCGCCTCGCTCTCCGTGACCGGCCCGATCATGGACGACAAGGTCGCCGGGCGCATCTACGTCGCGGCGCGGGATCGCGGCGGCTACTACCATAGCGTCGGCCCAGACAACAACGACCAGGACTTCTACACCGGCCGCGTCCAACTGCTGTTCACGCCGACCACCGACCTCGATGTCAATGTCGCCATGGACTACACGCGGCGGGACGAACGCTGTTGCGGGGCGGTGCAGATCCGCAATGGCGCCTCGACTCCGCTCACCTTGTCGCTCGCGCCCGGCGGCCTGTCGAACCCGCCGGACATCGACGCTTTCCGCGACTACAGCAACCGCAGCTTCCTCAAAAGGACGGAGGACGAAGGCACGGCGGTCGAGGCCAACTGGACCACGCCCTGGCTCGGCGGCGCGAAGCTGACCTCCGTCACCTCAACCCGCTTCTGGTCGTTCAAGGGCGGCGCCGACGTGGACTACACCGCGGTCGATGTCGCGTACTCGCCGGCCCCCGGCGACAATCCCGGCTCCACCAAGTTCAAGACCTTCACCCAGGAGTTCCGGTTCGCAGGCGAGTCCGGCCCGCTCAACTGGCTGGTGGGCGCCTTCTACTCGCATGAGGACCTCGACCTGCACGCTCGCACCGTGACCTTCGGCACGCAGTTTGAGCCGTTCCTCAACGGCCTGTTCGGCGGTCAGCTGCCGCTGTTCACCGGGCGCCCCGCCACCGGCCTGACGTACAAGCCCGGCTTCGGCCAGGACGACACCTATGCCCAGAAGGAGGAAGGCGTCGCCCTCTTCACCAACAACAGCTACAAGGTCACCGACGCGCTCGAACTGACCGTCGGGCTGCGCTACACCTGGGAAGACAAGAACCTCCACAGCTTCTGGAGCAACACCGACGGCGCCATCGGCTGCAGCACCGCGTTGGCGCGCTTCGCGGCGCTCGGCCAGCGACTCCCGGCCTCGGCCTACGGAGCTCTCTGCCTCACAAACTACAGCCCGGCCTTCGGACGTATCGGCAACAATGAGCAGCATCTGAAGGAAGACAAGCTCACCGGCACGGCGAAGGTCTCCTACCGCTTCACGCCGGAGGTCATGACCTACGCCTCATACGCTCGAGGCTACAAGGCCGGCGGCTTCAACCTCGACCGGATCGCTCCGGGCGCCCAGACCGTCATCGGCCAGCCCACGGCCCCGGTCCTGGACACCCGCTTCGCCCCGGAAACGGTGGACTCCTACGAAGTCGGCGTGAAGACCACGCTGCTGGACCGCACGCTGCTGCTCAACCTCACGGGATTTTACCAGGACTTCAAGGGCTTCCAGCTCAACGCCTTCAACGGGCTGTTCTTCACGGTGTCCTCGGTGCCCAGCGTGATTTCCAAGGGCTTCGACGGCGACTTCCTGTGGTTCACGCCGATCGAAGGCCTGACCTTGAACGGCGGCGTCACCTACGCCGAGACCTACTATCCCCGGAGCACGCCACTGGCCTTTGGGGGCAACCTGCCCGGCGCGCGCCTGTCGCTCGCGCCGCTGTGGTCGGGTGCGCTAGGGATCACCTACGAGCATAAGCTCACCGACGGCCTGGTCGGTCGCCTGGCGGTGAACTCCAAGAGCGTGACGGGCTACAACACCGGATCCAACCTCGATCCGGTGAAGAACCAGCCGGGCTTCACCCTGGTGAACGCCCGCGCGGTGCTGGAGTCGGAAGACAAGCGGTGGGCGGTTGAAGCCTGGGCGCAAAACCTGTTCGACGACAGCTACTACCAAGTGGCCTTCGACGCCGCGCTCCAATCTGGATCGTACGACGCCTTCCTGGGCCAGCCGCGCACCTACGGCGTGACGGTGCGCTTCCACTACTGACGCGCAGCGTCCGCTGGGACAAATGCCGTTGTGAGAGCGCTCCGGGAAACCGGAGCGCTCTTGCGCTTTCCTGGCCGCCACTGGGGCCGCGACCGCACAGCCCTTCGTCGTTCAGGGCCGCGATCTGCGCGGGAGCGCCTTCACCTCGTCCGGCGTCAGCTTGCGCACGCTGCGCACCGGACAGCGCTGCGGCCCGATGGGCGAGTGGGTGATCACCTCGGCGTCCATGCCGGTGCAGATGGTGGACGAGCCGCGCGAGACCAGCGCCAGGCGCTGGTTCCAGTCCAGGTCCGGGCAGCTCCCGAACATCTCGAACTGATAGACGTCGCGCACGCCGACCCGCACGAAGAGGGTCTTCTGGTCGGGGGCCGCGAAGCCGTCGGCGTTGCTGGTGAAGAAGCACTGGTTCTTGCCGGGCGCGGCCGGCGACTTGGCCAGCGCTGTGGAGGCGCCGCCAAGGGCGAAAAGCGCCG
>Ga0307510_10001042_pt1 | contig 29378 bp, 15 predicted proteins | sample 12_EM_MG_FD_207224 | JGI IMG/M metagenome (GOLD analysis project Ga0307510, IMG submission 207224) | Populus trichocarpa ectomycorrhiza microbial communities from riparian zone in the Pacific Northwest, United States - 12_EM | ecosystem: Host-associated > Plants > Roots > Unclassified | place... | reverse complement strand
TAGGCGCCGCCCGCCTTCAGCACGCCCAGCAGGCCCACGATCATGGCCACCGAGCGCTCCACGCACAGCCCCACCAGCACGTCCGGACCCACGCCCAACTTCCGCAGGTGGCGCGCCAGGCGGTTGGCCCGGGCGTTGAGTTCCGCATAGCTCAACGACACACCCTCGTACACCACGGCCACGTGGTCGGGCATCCGCGCCGCCTGCGCCTCGAACATCTCATGCAGCGTCTGCGCGCCGGGCACCAGGTCCGGATAGACCGCGGCGGTGTCGTTGAACCCATACAGCAGCTGGTGGCGCTCGGCCTCATCCAGCATCGCCAACTCGCCGACAGGGCGCCCCGGCTCCGCCACGATCGCCTGCAGCAGCCGGCTGAAGTGGGTCGCCATGCGCTCGATGGTGCTCGCCTCGAACAGTTCCGTGCTGTACTCGAAGCAGCCCTGCAAACCCTCCCTGCCCTCGGTCAAGGTCAACGTGAGGTCGAACTTGGCGGTGGCGCCCTTGCTCTCCAGCAGGTTCATCGACAGCCCTGGCAGGGCCATCTCGCCCATCGGCATGTTCTGCAGCACCAGCATCACCTGGAACAGCGGCGTGTAGCTGGTGTGCCGTTCCGGCTGCAGTGCCTCGACCAACTGCTCGAATGGCACGTCCTGGTGCGCGTACGCATCGAGCGTATGCTGCCGTACCTGCTGAAGCAGGCTGGTGAAATCCAGCGTCAGATCCACCTGGGTGCGCAGCACCAGTGTGTTGACGAAGAATCCGATCAGGTCCTCGATGTCGGCACGGTTGCGATTGGCGATCGGCGTGCCGATGCAGATGTCGCCCTGCCCCGAATAGCGGGCCAGCAGCACGTTGAAGGCCGCGCACAGCGTCATGAACAGCGTGCTCTGCGTCCCTCGTCCGAGCGCCTGCAGACTCGACACGAGCGCCGCCGGCACCGCGAAGGGCAGCGTCGCACCGACATGGCTCGACTGCGCCGGCCGCGGCCGGTCCGTGGGCAACGCCAGCAGGCTGGGGCTATCGGCCAGCTGCCGTTTCCAGTAGCTCAGCTGTCGCTCCAGCACCTCGCCACGCAGCCACTCCCGTTGCCAGTGGGCGAAGTCCACGTACTGGATCGGAAGCTCCGGAAGCGGCGATGGCCGGCCTTCCGCGAAGGCTCCGTACAAAGCCACCATTTCCCGTGCCACCACACCCATCGACCAACCATCCGAGACGATGTGGTGCATGGTCAGAAGCAACGTGTGATCTTCCTCCGCCAGCCGGATCAAGCCGAAGCGGATCAATGGGCCGGCTGCCAGGTCAAAAGGCGTAGTGACCTCCTTCTGCACATGCAGATGCGCCTGCGCTTCGCGTTCCGAAGGCGGCAGGCCGCTCAGGTCAATGGTCTCCAATGCCACCGGCAATGCCGGAGCGATGCGTTGCACCGGCTCGTCGCCCACGATGACAAACAAGGTGCGCAACGCCTCATGACGACGCACGATCTCGTTGAGTGTGTAGGACAGGGCGTCCACATCGAGGCGGCCAACCAGGTGCACGGTAGCCGGAATGTTGTATATCTCGCGCCGGACTTCGTATTGATCGAGGAACCACAGGCGCTGCTGGGCGAACGACAAGGACAACGGCGCATTCCGCAGGATGGGCCGTATCGCCGATGAAGCCTGCTGTGATTCCGTTTCCGCCGTGACTGGATCGAGCTCCTCTATCCGCTGGACAAGCGCCGTCAGAATCGGCGTTTCGAAGATCGCACTCACCGGCATTTCGATGCCGAACGTGCCGTGAACCCTCGATACCAGCTGCGTCGCCAGCAGGGAATCACCCCCCAGTTCAAAGAAGTCGTCGTCGACCTCAATCGACCGGCGTCCGAACAATTCCTGCCAGATCCTGATCATCGCCAGCTCGTGGCCAAGCTCCGGTACCGGGTCTTGCTCAATCGAGGGCGCAACAGCAGGCGGTGTCCGTAGTTGGCGCGCGGCTGCGGGCGCCTGCGCCATATCCGGATAAGGGACATCGGTCCAGTAGCGTTCCCGCGCGAACGGATAGGTCGGCAAACTGACGCGACGAGGGCGGTCGCTAACGGCTGCGTACAAAACGGTCCAGTCGAAAGTGAAGCCCTTGACCCAAAGTTCCAGCAACTTGCCGAACATGCCCCTGGCGACCCAAGCCTGAACGGCCTGATCCATGACCTCGTCGCCTGAAAGCATCGACATGGCATTGCGTTTGGCCTGCCCGCGATACACGCCGTCCCCGTGGACTTTTCCGGCTGCGTAGGCCGTCAACTTCAGCCGCAGGTCGTCGAGCGAATCCACCAGGAATCCCAGCCGCTCTTCCATCGCTTCACGGCCGACCTGCAGCGTATAGGCCACATTGGCAAGCGCGAGGTCGGCAGCGAGGGGCGTCGACGCCACGGCAGCGAGCAGCCGCTGCACTTGCTCTAACAGGCGTTCCCGATTGTGGGCCGACAGTACAACCATGGCCGGACCAGGGTTTTGTGCCGGCGGCCGACCTTTGTCGGACGATGCGGCGTATTCCTCAATAACGAGATGGGCATTCGCCCCACCCGCACCAAATGATGAAATGCCCGCGATCCTTGGGAATTCCCGCCGGTCGCCATCGATGTCCACCATCGGACGCGCCCACTCGGCCAGGGTCTGCTGCACGACAAAGGGACTGTCGGCGAAATCGATGTTCGGATTGAGGGTCTGTGCGTGCAGGCTTGGCACCAGGGTCTGGTGTTTCATCTGCATCAATACCTTGCTGATCGCCACGAAGCCACTCGCACTTTCGCTGTGGCCAACGTTCGACTTCACCGATCCGATGGCGCAAAACTGCTTGTCCCGGGTCCCGTTCCGGAAGGCCTTCGATAGCCCGGCGATCTCGATCGGATCGCCCATATGGCTGCCGGTGCCTTGTGCCTCCACATAGCTGACGGCACGCGCCTCGACGCCGGCGCGTTGCAGCGCGTCGCTCACCAACTTCGCCTGCATGTTCGGGTTCGGCGTCATATAACTATGCGACTTGCCGCCCGAATTGATGGCGCTGCCCTTGATCACGCCATAGATATGGTCGCCATCGGCAACCGCCTGGTGCAGCGGCTTGAGCACCAGGGCGCCCACCGCTTCGCTGTCCACGAACCCGTCGCAATCGGCAGCGAACGGTTTGCATTGGTCGCCGCTGGAAAGCATGTCCAGCGACGACAAGCCAATCATATGATCGGGCGTGACGAGCAGGTTTACCCCGCCGGCAATCGCTACTTCACTGTCGCCACTACGCAAGCTTTCAATGGCCAGGTGCACCGCCGTCAGCGAGGACGAACAGGCGGTATCGACCGCCATGCTGGGGCCCTGGAAGTTAAGCAGATAGGAAATGCGATTGGCGATCGACCAGAAGCGCACGCCGGTCGCGTAGCTCTCATTCAGTACACCAACAAATGCACCGATCTTCCGGCTCCGGCACAGGCTGTCCGGCGTATAGCCGGCATCCTCGATGCTTGCATACACCTCCTGCATGAATAGCCGCTCTTGCGGACTGATCAGCTGCGCTTCGCGCGGCGTAATGTTGAAGAACAGCCGGTCGAAGCAATCCGCGTCGTCCAGCAGGCCCGCCCATTTGCTATAGGTCTTGCCTGGCTGTTGCTTCTTCGCGTCGTAGAACCTGCCGTTGTCCCAACGCTCCGGCGGCACCTCTACGATGCTATTGCGCCCCGCGACCAGGTTGTCCCAGAACCGGTTGACGTCGGCGGCACCCGGGTAGCGTCCGGAAAGGCCGACGATCGCCACATCGAACCGTGGCGCACTTGCGGGAGCGCTCGCGGCCGCCGCGCTGGACCGCTTCCACCCCTGCCTGACCCGGCGCTTCAGCGCCGGCACGGCCACTGACATTGGCTCAGGCTTGGCCATCACAGCCACAGAAGCCCTAGCGCGTACCGCACGGTTCGTGTTGCCCAATGATGGTGCCAGCGCCCCGTGATGCTCGCGACCCAGATAGCCGGCCAATTCCGCCAGGGTCGGATACTCAAAGAAGATCGTTGGCTTGAGTTCGAGCTGGTACTGCTGATTGAGCACGTTGGCCAGCTCGGTAAACGTGATCGAATCGAAGCCGTACTCGCTCAACGATGTCTCGTCGTCGACGTCTTCCGGCTTGACCTTGATCAGCGCCGCCGCCTTTTCCACCAACGCGCGTTTTAGTGACTCAGACGACGCCTGGCTGCCCTGGCTTGCCGGCGCGTCGTTGCGCTCAATCACCGCCGCTGGCTCTACCGCGGTGGATCCCGGTGGTTTCCCCAGTAGTACCTCACGGATGCGGGTCGGGTCACCCGCCATCACCAGCACTTGGCTCGAGCCGCTCGCCATCGCCTGGCGCAAAGACTGCACACCGCTGTCGCTGCCCAGGGCGTGCATGCCCAGCTGCTGGATCAACATGGCGCGCGTGGCCGCATCCACTTGCATGCCGCCCTCGTCCCAAAGCGGCCAGTTCACCGACAGCGTGCGCCCATGGCGGAGGCCTTGGGCTACCAGGTCGCTGCGGTCTTGCGCGAAGGCATCCATGAAGGCATTCGCCGCGGCATAATCGGCTTGCCCCGCATTGCCTATGGCGCCGGCAATAGACGAGAAGCAAATAAAGCAATCCAGCGGCATGTCCCGGCTGGCCTGGTCCAGATTGAGCGTGCCGTACACCTTGGCGCTCAGCACTTCGCGCAGCTGCTGCTGCGTTTTCCCGACGATGAATCCGTCACGTATCACGCCAGCGCTGTGGATGATGCCATCGAGGCTTTCGAACTCTTCCGGAATGCCGTGCACCAGGTGCGTCAAGGCGGCAGTATCGGCAACGTCAACGGCCTGATAGCGAACCACGGCGCCGAGCGTCTCAAGGTGGCGGATGTTCGCCTGGATTTCCTTGTTCAGCGGCGAACGACCCGTCAGGATCAGTACCGGGTTCCGTGCCTGGGTCGCAATCTCGCGTGCGAAGATCAAGCCCAAGCCACCTGCACCACCGGTGATCAGGTAAACGCCCTGCGACTTCCATGGCGAGCGTGCTTCGACCCCGTCCATGTACTCGGCCCAGCCTGCGACCTGGCGCTCACCGTTGATATAGCGCACATGTTGCGCATCGTCAGTGCGGTTCTCCAGCAGTACCTTGGCGATATCCTGACCCGGCTCGACGCAGATGAGTTGGCCGATAAGGCGCGGGTTTTCGAGCTGTGCAGTGCGCAACATGCCACCGAGCCCCCGCAGGATCCGATGCACGCCACGATCGGGAACAACGACTTGAAGCAGTTGTTTCCCGGTCCGGCGATTCATCGTCTGGAGCTGTTCGAGCAAGGCACTGGCTGCCGCCTCGAAGTTTTTGGCGGGATCGGCTTCATCTGCCGCCAGCCGGGTGCAGGCCACGCCTGGCAAGTGACGCTCCACGTCGGCGCCTTCCACGCCAAGCAGCACGACCTGCTGCGCATAGCCGGCGCCGGCGGCGTTCACTGCCGGGCGCGAATGCCATGTCGGTTGGAACAGAAGCGTCTGGATCGTTGCATCCACGGTGGCCGACGGGGCCGCTGGCCTCGGCAAGGCGGGAACCGCGATAGTCGTCATCGGCCGCAGGCTGAATCGCCTGAAACGCACGCATACGGCTCCATGCTCGTCGCATAGATCCACATCGAGCTGCTGCACCGCGGCCCCAGCCTTGCTACCGGGGCTGTGACGCACCACCGCCCACATCGACGGCGGGCATGGGTGTAGCACCTCCAGCGCCCCCAATGCGAAAGGCAGCATCAGTGTTACGCCAGCCGTTTCGGAGGCCATGCCCACTTGCAGGCCCAGCGTGGCTTGCAGGGCCGCGTCCAGCAAGCTGGGATGAAGTCCGTAACCCTGGCTCGGGGCCTGGGCGGGCAACACGACGCGCGCAAGAACCCGCCCAGGCCCGACGAACACATCACCCAGGCCCCGGAAGGTCGGGCCATAGTGCAGGCCCATCTGCTCGAACATCGCGTAGCACTGCGACGCGCTCAGCCGGGAGGCCGTGCATTGTTCGCGCAGCTGCGCCAGGTCGTGCGATGTCGAAACCGCCATCTCGACGATGACCATCGACCCTTGGCTATGGACAACCGTTTCGCCCTCTTCGTCTTCGCTATAGATCTCGAAAGGCAATTCACCGGTGTCCTCGGGATAAAGGGCGACATGCAGGTCGAGCCCACCGGCGCCAACGACCACGGGGCGTATCCAGGTAATATCCCGCAGTTGCAGCCCGTCGGTTTCGCCCAAAGCTTCATGGGCAGCGCAACGCGCCATTTCCAGCTGCGCCGCGCCAGGCAGGATTCTTGCGCCCTGCACCACGTGGTCAGCCAGTAAGAATTCTTCACCCGACAGGCGGGTGCTGAAACGCAGCCCCATGACATCGGAGGTATTCCGATGCAACAGCGGATGCAGCGCCGCACCGAGACCGGCCGTGGCGGCCGCGCCGTCGCTGCCTGTTTGTATCCAGTAACGTTCGCGCGCGAAAGGGTATGTCGGCAGGCTGATACGACGCGGCGTCACCTCGCCGTATAGCTTCGCCCATGGGACCGACAATCCCTTGACCCACAAGTCAAGCAGCTTGCCGAACTTGCCCTTAGCGATCCAGGTTTCGACGGCACCGGAGATGTCTTCATCGCCAACCAGTGCACTGAGCACTTCTTTCGCCCGTTTAACCTGTCCGCGGTATAGATCATCGACGCCCGCTTCGCCTGCGGCATACGCGCCGAGCTTTTCCCGCAACTCTTCCAGCGAGCCCGCCACCACCGCGAACCGCTCGTCCATGGCCTCACGACCTACCTGCAGCGTGTATGCCAGTTCGTCCAGTCGCAGCGTGTCGTCTTCGCGCCGAACCTCGAGGAACGCGGCCAATCGCGCTACCTGCTCCTGTAACTGCCACTCGCTACGTGCTGACAGCACCACCAGCGCCGGCCCCTCGTGGGAAACACCGGCATGCGGCGGTGCTTCGTATTCCTCGATTACCACATGCGCGTTCGCCCCGCCGGCACCGAACGAGGAGACGCCTGCCATGCGTGGATACGTCCGCGTCACGCCGTCTTTCTCCAGCGTGGGGCGCTTCCATGGCGACAGCGTCTGCTGCACCACGAATGGGGTGCCGGAAAAATCGATGTTCGGGTTCAGTACGCTCGAGTGCAGGCTAGGTGCCAGCAGCCGATGCTTCATTTGCAGAAGCACCTTGGTCACCCCCGCGATTCCCGCCGCGCTCTCGCAGTGACCGATGTTCGACTTGGCCGATCCGATGGCGCAGTACTGCGTATCCTGCGTCCATTGACCGAACGCCTTGCTTAGCCCGGCGATCTCGATCGGATCGCCCAGGCTGGTTCCGGTCCCGTGTGCCTCGATGTAGCTGATCGAGCGCGCATCCACCCCGCCTTCGCGCAGCGCCTGCTCGATCACCTGAGCCTGCGCATTCGGATTGGGCACGGTGTAGCCGTTGGTCTTGCCACCATGATTGATCGCGGTGGCTTTGATCACCCCGTAGATGTGGTCGCCATCGGCGATGGCCTGCGTCAGTGGCTTGAGCAGTACCGCGCCGACCCCCTCGCCCGGGACATAGCCTTCCCCGCCCTGGCCGAAACTCTCGCACAGTCCCTTGCCTGAGATGAACTTGCCCTGCGCCAGCATCAGGTATTTGTTGGGGTGGATCGATACGTTTACCCCGCCGGCGATCGCCACGGCGCAGCTTCCGCGTTGCAGACTCTGGCATGCCAGGTGGATGGCCGTCAGCGACGAGGAGCACATCGTGTCCAACGCCAGGCTCGGACCGTTGAAATTGCAGAAATACGAAACGCGATTTGCGATCGACGCTGCGCTGTTGGATACCGATACGTTCTGGCCGCGGGCCTGCGCCTGCGCTCCGTAGAGTTGATATTCCTCGTACATCACGCCGACGAACACGCCTACGCTGCGATCCTGGCCACTCGCTCCGGTCTTCGCTACGCTTTCGCGCGTATATCCGGCATCTTCCAGCGCCCCGTGCACACACTCCAGGAACAACCGTTCCTGCGGGTCCATCAGTTCCGCCTCGCGCGGGGAAATGTTGAAGAACAGCGGGTCGAACTTGTCCACATCGTCCAGGAATCCGCCCCACTTGCTATACGTCGTCCCAGGCTTGCTACGATCGGCGTCGTAGTAACGTCGCCAGTCCCAGCGCTCCAGCGGAATCTCCGTGATGCTGTCCTTGCCGCCGCTCAGGTTGGCCCAGAACGTATCCATATCGCCGGCCTGCGGATAGCGCCCCGACAGGCCGATGATGGCGATCGCCTCGTTCGCTGCCGGCACCTGTCGCGTCGTGAATCGCGAGCGGTTACCGAGGATGGAAGCGGTCCGGACGCTCTGGCGAGGTTTCGCTTCGACAGCTGAAGCGGCGAAGGCCGTTTTCTCGCCGAGCAACTCGACCAGTTTGGTGCGATGGTTTGTCAGGAAATAGTCGGACAGCGCCGCGATGGTCTGGTATTCGAAGAACAGCGTCTTCGGCAACGGACCGAAGACCTTTTCCAGCTTGGCGGTCAGATCCATGACCATGACCGAATCGATGCCGTACTCTTCCATCGGTGCGCTGGCATCGATCTTGTGCGCTGACAGTTTGAGCGCCGACGACAGCGTGTGCACCAGATAACGTATCGTCTTTTGCCCCAGGTCTTCAGCCACGAGTCTCGCGCTATCCACCTCGACCGGAGCAGCGACGGACCCTGCCGGGGCATCCCGCGTCGACAGGGTGGCTTTAAGTCGGCGCGGCAAACCTTCGACGACCAGAGCCTGGGGGGCATCGCTCGACAAAGCTAGAGTCAATGCTGCGCAACCCTCAGTGGTGCGCAATGGCGTCATGCCGATTTCCCGCAACAGGTGCTGCCGCGTCGCGTCATCGACCTGCATGCCGCCCTCGGCCCACAGCGGCCAATTGATCGAGAGCGTGCGGCCCTGACGTTGGCCCAGGGCCACAAGGTCGCTGCGGTAACGTGCAAACGCATCCATGAAGGCGTTTGCCGCCGCGTAATCGGCCTGGCCCACGTTCCCGATCGCGCCGGTGATCGAGGAGAAGACGATGAAGCAGCCCAGCGCAAGATCCGCACTCGCCTCGTCCAGATTCAGCGTACCGGCCACCTTTGCGCTGAACACCTCGCGCAACTGCTCCGGCGTCTTCTTGATCAGGAAGCTGTCACGCACCACGCCAGCGCTGTGAATGATGCCATCGAGGCTTTCATGGTCTTCGGGAATGCTGCGCACCAACTGCGTCACGGCCGCTTTGTCGGCGACATCGACCGCGTGATAGCGTACTACCGCACCGAGCGCCTCTAGCTCGCGCACCTGGACCCGGATGCGTTCGTCCAGCGACGAGCGCCCTGTGAGGATCAGAGTGGCACCTTTCGCCTGCCGTGCGATCTCTCGTGCGAAGATCAGGCCCAAGCCGCCCGCGCCACCGGTGATCAGGTAAACACCTTGCGGCTTCCACGGTGAGCGCGCCTTGATCGCCTCGGTGACCTCGACCCAAGCTGCGACCTGGCGTGCCCCGTCGGCATAACGTATGTGCGCAGCAAGGCTGCCCCGGTTCTCGTCCAGCGCCCGCGCGATATCCTGCCCCGCCTCGACCTGGATGACCTGGCCAGCCAGCCGTGGGTTCTCCAATTGCGCCGTGCGCAACATCCCGCCCAGCCCCGCCAGAAGAGACCCTACGCCATCACATGGCACAACCACCTGGATCAAATGCTGCCCGGATTGGCCGTTCAACTCCTTGAGTTGCTCCAGCAACGCCACGGCCGCAGCTTCGTAGCCCAGCGCCAGATCGCCGCCCACCGCGGCAGCGAGACGAATCGCTCCAGGAACCTGCCTTTCTACGCGAGCCCCGTCGGCCTCATTCACACCGCATAACAGAACCCGGTGATGCGCGAATGCGGGGCTCGCCGGGTGATTGGCGACAGGCCGCGCTTCCCATGACGGGATCATCAACAAGGTCTGCACAGCATCATCCGGCTCGGCGACGGACTTTGCCAACCGCAATTCAAGCCGGCGCAAGCGAATGCATACCGAACCTGATGCATCGCAAAGGTCGATATCGAACATCTTCGATGTATCACCCATGGCGTCACCGGCGCTACGCAGAACGACCGCCCACATCGCCGTGACGCATGGTGTCATCATCTCCAACGAACCCAAGGCGACAGGCAGCCATAGGGTAGACTCGCTTACGCCATCGGTTACCGGCATCCATCCGATAGTGGCCTGGAGCGCCGCATCCAGCAGGCTGGGATGCAGGACGTAGTCCTCCTGTGTTGACTGCACGGCCGGGGGCAATGTGATTTCCGCCAACACCTCCCGCGAACCGATGAGTAGTTCACTAAGGCCCCGGAAACCGGAACCATACTGCAGGCCTGACTGTTCGAATGCGGCATAGCACTGTGCCGCGCTCCTGGAAGAAGTGCTTTGCTCACGTAAAGCGGTCAGATCGTGCGCTGGCCTTGCCGTGGACCGAGGGTCGTCGATCGTGGTCACCGAGCCATGGCTATAACGCAACGTGTCGCCATCTGCGGTGTCGCTGTAGAGCTCGAAACCGATGTCGCCGTCGTCTTTCAGCATCAGGGCGATGTGCAGATCGAGCCCATCCGCGCCGACAACCGCTGGTCGTACCCAGGCGATGTTCTGCAACTGCAGCGCGCAACCCTCCCCGACGGCCTCGCTCACTGCCCAGCGCACCATCTCCAACTGGGCCACGCCCGGCAGAATTCTGTCCCCCCGAACGACATGATCGGCCAGGAAGAATTCCTCGCCGTTGAAATGCGAACTGAAACGTTGCATCGAAAAATTGGAGGTATTGCGGTGCACGAGCGGATGCAATGCCACGCCCGTCGCCGCGCCCTCCATTCCCTTAGATGCCGTGGTGTCGATCCAGTACCGCTCGCGTGCGAACGGGTACGTGGGCAAACTGATCCGGCATGGCCTCGCTTCGCCGTATAGTTTCTCCCACCCGATCGACAGACCCTTTACCCATAGATCCAATAACTTGCCGTGCTTTCCCTGGACGACCCAGCCAGCCAGCAAGGTGTCTATCCCGTCGTCACCAGCCAAGGCAGTGAGCGCCTCTTTCGTCCGCTTCACCTGGCCCCGGTAGAGCTCCTCGATTCCTGCATCGCCACCCAGGTACGCGACCAGCTTCGCCCACAGCTCAGTCAACGTGCTTGCGACGATCCCCAGGCGCTCGTCCATTGCCTCGCGGCCTACCTGCAACGTGTACGCCAGGTCGTCAAGCCGTAGCGTCGCGTCCTCCAGACGCGCCTCAAGGAACGCTGCCAGCCGCTTCGCCTGATCACGCAGCCGCTCCTCGTTGCGAGCCGACAGCACCACCAGCGACGGGCCTGTGTTGAGTACTCCGCTTCGTGGCGGCGCCTCGTATTCCTCGATCACCACATGCGCGTTCGCTCCACCTGCCCCGAACGACGAGATGCCGGCAATCCGCGGCTCTTCCCGCTTCACACCCGCAAGCTCCAGTTTTGGTCGTAGCCAGGGTGCAAGTTCCTGTTGCACCACGAACGGCGTGCCGCCAAAGTCGATATTGGGGTTCAGCACACTCGAATGCAGGCTAGGTACCAGTTGCTGATGCTTCAATTGCAGCAGCACCTTGGTCACCCCGGCAATGCCGGCCGCGCTCTCGCAATGGCCGATGTTCGACTTCGCCGAGCCAATCGCGCAGAACTGCGTGTCCTGCGTCCAACTGCGGAAGGCCTTGGACAGCCCGGCGATCTCGATGGGATCGCCGAGGCTGGTGCCGGTGCCGTGTGCTTCGATATAGCTCACCGCGCGCGCATCGATCCCGCCGTCACGCAATGCTCGTTCAATCGCCTTCGCCTGTGCGTTGGGATTGGGCACCGTGTAACCATTGGTCTTACCACCGTGATTGATCGTGGTGGACTTGATCACGCCGTAGACATGGTCGCCGTCGGCTTTCGCTTGAGCCAGGGGCTTGAGCAAAACCGCACCGACGCCTTCGCCGGGCACGTAACCTTCCCCACCTTCGCCAAAGCTCTCGCAGCGACCCTTGCCCGAAATGAACTTGCCTTGTGCCAGCATCAGGTATTTATTCGGATGCACCGACACGTTCACGCCGCCGGCAATCGCTACCGCGCAACCACCGCGCTGCAGGCTTTGGCAGGCCAGGTGGATCGCCGTCAGCGACGACGAGCACATGGTGTCCAACGCCAGGCTCGGCCCGTTGAAATTGCAGAAGTAGGAAATGCGATTGGCGACCGACGCCGCACTGTTGAGCATGGCAAGGTTGTTTCCCCTAGCCTGCTCTTGCGCGCCGTACAGTTGATACTCCTCGTACATCACGCCGACGAAAACGCCGACGCTGCCTTCCTGTCCCGCACCGGCATGTTGAGTGACACTCTCCCGCGTGTAGCCGGCGTCTTCCAGCGTAGCGTGCACACACTCCAGGAACAGTCGCTCCTGTGGATCCATCCGCTCCGCTTCGCGCGGCGAGATGTTGAAGAACAGCGGATCGAACAAATCGATGCCGTCGATGAAGCCGCCCCATTTGCTATAGGTCTTGCCTGCCTTGTTTCGGTCCTCGTCGTAGTAGAGTTTGTAATCCCAACGTTCGGAGGGAATCTCGGTGATGCTGTCCTTGCCCTGGCTTAGATTGGCCCAGAACTGCTCGAGATCGCCGGCCTGCGGATAGCGTCCAGCCACGCCGATAATGGCGATATCGCCGACATCCGTCGACGCTGCGGTTGAATTGGCGCGTGCGATGCTGCTGGATAACAGGGCTCCCTGGAAGCTTTCCCTCGGCATTCCAAAGCGCGGGCGACGGCTAACCATGGCAACGGCGACCGGAACTATCTCCTCGCGTACCGATGGCGCCACCGGTGTGTCGTGCAGCGGCTCACCCAGTACTTCACTCAGGCGAACGCGGTGATTTTGTAGAAAGTGACCAGCCAGCGCGGCAATCGTCTGGTATTCGAAAAGCAGGGTCTTGGAGAGCGAGCCGAACACTTGCTCCAAGGCGCGCGTTAGTTCCATCACCAGGATGGAGTCGATACCGTAGGCCTCCATCTGTACCCGCGCATCGATGCTATGGGCAGGTCGATTGAGCGTGCTCGACAGCAACCGGACGAAATAGCGGATGGCTTTTTCCTGCAGATCGTCCGATGCTGCGTTCGCCGCCGCGTCGTCGGACTTGAGCACGAATGCGAGCGGTTTGGCGAGCGAAGATAAACCGGATTTGAAACGACGTATCGCGCCTTCAGCAACCAGCACCTGCGGCTGGCCGCTTGACAGAGCCTGAGCCAGGGCCGCGCAGCCACTAGCACTTTGCAGTGGAATCAGCCCGGTCTTCTCGGTCATGTTCCGGCGTGTGGCAGCATCGACCTGCATGCCGCCCTCTTCCCATAGCGGCCAGTTTATCGACAGTGTGCGACCATGACGCTGCCCTTGCGCCACCTGTTCAGCGCGGTAGATGGCAAACGCGTCCATGAAGGCGTTCGCCGCTGCGTAGTCGGCCTGGCCGACATTGCCCAGCGCACCCGAGGTCGACGAGAAGCAGATGAAACAATCAAGCGCGAGCTCTTGGCTGGCTTCGTCGAGATGGAGCGTTCCAGCTACCTTGGCATGCAGAACCTCGCGTAACTCTTCGCGGGTTTTCTTGATAATGAAGCTGTCACGCAAAACGCCTGCACTATGAATGATGCCGTGCAGGCTACCGAAGGCTTCGGCCACGCCTTGCACGCATTGCGTTACTGCATCGCGATCACCCACATCCAGCTGCCGGTACTGCGCCGCGGCGCCCAGCGTCTCGAGTTCAACCAGCTTGGCCTGTATCGCTGCCGTCAGCGGCGAGCGTCCGGTCAGAACCAGCCTTGCACCCGGGGCCTGACGTGCGATATCCCGGGCAAAGATCAGGCCGAGGCCGCCGGCGCCACCGGTGATCAGGTATACGCCCTGTGCTTTCCACGGCGATACGGCGTCGGGCAAAGGCTGTTGTTCGACCCAGGCGCCCACCTGGCGTACACCCGCGACATAGCGGATTTGCATCGCAAGGCTATCGCGGTTTTCCGCCAGCGCTTGCGCCACATCCTGCCCGGGCTCGACGCTGATGACCTGGCCGACGATGCGCGGGTTTTCCAACTGCGCCGTGCGCAGCATACCGCCCAGTCCGACCATGGTCCGGCCGATGCCATGGGTCGGTACGACCAGCTGGACCAGCTGCTGGCCTGGATGGCCGCTTGATGACTGGATGAGTTCGAGCAGGGTCGCGGCTGCCGATTCATAGCACGTCGCCAATGGATCGCACACCTCGATTTCAAAGCACGCCGCGTCAGGCAATCTCGACCGAAGCTGATATGAGGCCAGGCGAAGGGTTTCCGCATTGCCGCACAGCAACACCACATGTTTCCCATAGCTCGGTGCGCCTGCGGTGACAACCGGCTTTGCTTTCCAATCCAGGTTCAGCAGCGCCGTCAGTGCCGGTTCGTCGGACCCTGCGTGTGCCGTGGCACGCACACAAAATTCACCCAGGCGTACACAGACCAGTCCGTCGTCATTGCACAGGTCGATATCGAATTTCTGCAGCGGATCATCGACCCTATGGCCGGCGCTACGGCGTATCACAGCCCACATGTGGTTCTGGAAGGGAGCCAGTACCTGAAGTGATCCCAGCGCGAAAGGCAGCGCCAGGGCGGCCTCATCCAGTCCACCAGCACCATCGGCTTGAAAAGCAATCACCGCCTGCAACGCTGCATCGAGCACGCTGGGATGAAGGACGTAGCTTTCCTGCGACGCTTTGAGCGCATCGGGCAGCGTGATGCGTGCCAGGGCCAGCCCCGATCCGACGAACAGTTCGCCCAGGCCACGATGGCCTGGCCCATAGCTCAAGCCCATCCGGTCGAACCCGGCATAGCATGCCTCTGCGCCGATCGGCGATGGTGAGCACTCCCGGCGCATCGCAGCCAGGTCGTGCCGCATTGCTTCGCGCGACTGCGCGTCCACTACGGCAAGCACCGAGCCCTGGCTGTACACCACTCCTTCGTCGCCTTCGGCACCATCGTAAATTTCAAAACTGAACTCGCCACTTTCTTCGGGAAACAGCGCAATGTGCAGATCCTTTGGCTCAGGCCCAACCACGACCGGCCGCAGCCATACGACATCCTTCAAGCGGTGCGGGCTGCCGTGGGCAATCGCATGGCCAGCGGCGAAACGGGCCATTTCCAGCTGCGCCGCACCCGGCAGGGTGCGTTCACCCTGCACGATATGGTCGGCAAGAAAGAATTCGTGTCCGGTAAAGCGGCTACTGAAACGCAGCCCGGCGGAATTCGAGGTATTGCGATGCACGAGTGGATGGATCGCCACCTGCGATGACGCCACTGTCAGGGATGGCTTCGCCTCAACCCAATGTTTTTCCTTGGCGAATGGATAGGTCGGGAGGGCGAGGCGGCTGCGTTTGCCGGCTTCATGCAAAGCCGTCCAATCAAACGGGTGTCCTTCGATCCACTTGCCCGCCACTGTCTTAAGGTCTCCGCTGGCCAGCAATGCGGTCAGCGAATCGTCGCTCTCGGCATCACCGGTGCGCGCCAGCACTTCGGGTGAAAGCTGGCTATGAAAGACCTCGTCGGATGGGGATAACTGCGCCAACCAGGCCTCCAGCCGTGTCTGCAGTGCCTCGAATGAGTCGACCACCAGCGCCAGGCGCGCCGCCATCGCCTGCCGTCCCACTTGCAGCGTGTAGGCCAGATCCGCCAGTCCGCCTTGACGGAGGTCGGCAGACGCCAGTGCAGCAAGCAGCTGCTGCGCGCGCTGGCGCAGTGCCGGTTCGGTCTTCGCCGATAGAACGATGAGCGAAGATGGTTTGGATGAGGATCCGGCCGTAACACTGTGGAACTGGCTCGATGCATCGCCCTCCGGCTCGACATATTCCTCGATCACGACATGGGAGTTAACGCCGCCAAAGCCAAAAGAGCTGATGCCGGCACGGCGAGGTATGGCCTTCCCGCCATCGTCGACCAGGGCGGCCCACGACCGTGCCGTATCAATAATGAAGAACGGACTGCCTTCGAGCGCGATGCGCGGATTAAGCTTCTGGTAGTGCACAAGCGGCGGAAAGGCGCGGTGCTTCATGCAGAGAATCGTCTTGATCAAACCAGCCAGGCCAGCGACCGATTCCAGGTGGCCGATGTTGGTCTTGACGCTGCCGATGCCGCAGGACCGTTCGTTCAATACTTCCCCGCGATCGCCCGCGACACGGGAAAATGCCATTTTCAGGCCTTCCACTTCGATCGGATCGCCCTTCGGCGTGCCGGTACCGTGCGCCTCCACGTAGCCGATGGTTCCGACCGGTACGTTTGCCTGACGCAAGGCCTCGGCTATCACGTTCGATTGGGCGGTGGATCCTGGATAGGTCACCGTACGCGCGTGGCCGCCATGATTCACCGCCGTGCCACGCAATACCGCGGCAATCCGGTCCTTGTCTCGAATGGCTTTCTCCAGCGGCTTGATCAGGATCATCGCCGCGCCTTCACCGCGGACGTAGCCGTTGGCACGCTCGTCGAAGGTCTTGCAGCTGCCGTCGGGCGACAACATGCCGGTCTTGGAGAATGAAATGAAGTGGGTGGGACTGCACAGCACGCTCACCCCGCCAACCAGGGCGTAGTCGCATTCGCCGCGACGGATCGCATGCGCGGCCTTGTGCAGCGCAACCAGCGAGCTGGAGCAAGCCGTATCGATCGGCAGGCTTGGGCCGTGCAGGTTCAGGAAATACGAGATTCGGTTAGGGATAAGCGCGGTATGCGTACCCGTGGAAACATGCCCTTCGATCGTATCGAGCGCTTTTCTCAGGTGATCCTGGTAATCGAAGTTAAATACCCCGACATACACACCGGTGTTGCTGCCGCTGAATGCCTTGGGGTCGTAGCCTGCATCTTCGATGCACGCCCACGCCTGCTCCAGCATGATCCTTTGCTGCGGGTCCATCACCTCGGCTTCGCGCGCAGAGACACCGAAGAAATCAGCATCGAAAAATTCGACGCCGTCGACGAATCCGCCCCATTTGCTGATCGATTTGTTCTTGTCTCGCACGTCTGTCGAATAAAAAGCATCCTTGTCCCAGCGGTTCTCTGGAACCTCACTGATGCTGGACAATCCGTTGCACAGGTTCTCCCAGTACTGGTCGTAATTGCCGGCACCGGGGAAACGGCAAGCCATGCCGATGATGGCCATATCCCCTGTCCCTTCCTCGCCGATCGATTGCGGTGGGTGTTCCTGGGAAGGCATCTGACTGGCATTCATGATCATGCATATCCTGTGGTGTGTTCTTTTCGGATGCTGCTTCGCCAAACTGATGGGCGAACCACGGTCAGGCGGTGGCCGGTCTTGCGCTCAGCGGCCCTTGAAACAGTGCGCGATCGGATCGGGTCACGCACGCACGACGACATATGGCTCGCCGGCAAAGGGCGAATTCCGGGCCATAAGCGCACACAAGGAAACTGCCGGCGCGCCTATGGCTGGTCAGTTATCCAGGACAGGATGCCGCTGTTTTATTTCATTGCGCGGAGCGAATGTGGACGCATATCGGTCCATTGCCCGCTGATGAATTCAAGGCAAGATTCTTTCGAGCCTTGATTGCCTCCCTCCGTCCACCCCGGAGGCACGACTTTTTCCGCCGGCCAGATCGAATACTGTCCGTCTTGATTGACAACCACTTTAAACATCGCTTCTGGCTGACTTGAGCTGGTGGACATGCACAGAGTGACCTGATCTGGATATCAAGGTGACGCGAACCTGCCGAATACCCTTATGCCGTCGAGACGACTTTTTATAGTTCGTTGAGTATGGCCCCGGTTGTCAACGAGCATGATCTTGCGATCATTCGCAAGAAAACGCGATGGCTCTTGGCAAGCATCTTCTCGTCGGCAAGCGTCCGATTGTGGATGAATATTTCAGCGCGTCGCCCGAAACCAGTGCACATTTCCGGCACATTGTTTCGTCGATAGCCAAGTGGCCGAACGGGAACTCCTCTCGATAACTACGAGCCGGGATCTGCCAATCGAAATGCGAAGCCGAAATACCTGTCCAGGGACAATTCGGGATGGAATGGCACCGTGCAATGGCGCTGTGTGTTCTCCCATCGATCTTCCAAGCGGTATCCCATCGCTCGCAAGGGGTCCAGAAAAGCCCGTTCCGCGATTACCCGATACGGGCAACAAGCGACACCTATGTTCTGCACAGTAAAAAAAGATTCGCGGGGGTGGACCGGGACGGAGTTTAGAAGCACGAACCTAGGCCGTTGGGCCATTCTTGCCAGGGCGTGCTCCAGCGTGTAGTTCAAATACTGAAGCGATCCCGCGGCGAAGAACACGTCACTTCCGGACGCGTCGCCTACGTCGGGAGAAAAGCGCAATCGTTGCGGGGGATCGTTCGCCAAGGCCCAGCTTTCACCTGCGGCGTTCACCGCGGGCACGTCGTGGACCGTCCATGTCAGGCCATTGGGGTAGTCCAGTAGTTTCTGGTAGGCGTAGTAGGCAATGCCAATGTGGCCGCCCAGGTCATAGACATGCCGCGCGCCCTCGTTGAGGTAGCGTCCCAGCCAGTAGATCATCGGGTAGTCATTGAGAAACACCAGGCGCGTCCGCTCCCGATAGAGTTGGGCCGACGGTGTGTTGTCGTACCCTGCCGCTCGATTTTCCGGAATGCTGGCCTGGGCCTCCTCGAAGGACGGGAAGACGCCGCGATAGATGTGATGGGTCGAGGCTGTGTGGGCAAAGAAGCGCTTGGCGTATTGCCGCTCCTGCCAACGACGAAACAGGGGGTAGCGAGATGGCTCGCCCTGCCAAACCGGAGTCGACACAATGGTGATCGTCACGACTTTCTCCCTTCTGCCCGGGTAGGACTCTTTCCCTACCTACGTGCCTCGAAGGGACTTCCCCTCAGCCAGCCGTCCTGGTTTACCGCGCCAGGTACTGGGCGAGCTTGCCTCGCGCGCGAAGCACGCGCCCCTCGACCGTCTTGGGGCTGACGCCCAGGGTCGCCGCCGCCTCCGCCTGGGACATTCCGACGAACGCCGTAAGCACGATGGCTTCGCGCAGGCCCGGCTCGATCCGGTTGAGGATGGCCGCTATGTGGGCAAGATCAGCTTGGGCGCTTAGCGTCCTCTCCGGGCCGGCTCCTTCGTCCGGCAACGCTTGGCCCTCCCCTTCCCCAAGGCGCATCGCAGCAAAAAGGAAGTAGCGAACCCGGCGGAATCGTTGGAGATCCCGAATCTTGTTGACCGCGATCCGCACCAGCCAGGGTCGAAAGGGACGAGCCCGATCGAACTCGGCCAGGGCCCGCCACGCGGCGATCAAGCTGTCTTGAACCACATCGTCCACATCCGTATCAGGCACGCCCATGGCACGGGCGAGCTGCTTCAGGACAGGTGCGTGTTGGCGCACGCCCACGGCGAATGCCCGGGCGTCTCCCGCCACGGCGGCACTGATCCAACGGTCATCGCCTTCGGTCACCGCGAACCGCGACGAAATGCATCGATAAGGGCCCTGTCAAAGGCAGGCCGATGCTCAGGTTTCAACCCCACGCGCATTTCAAACAAATGTACGAGGGTGATGCGCTGGAGGTCTCCTGCTGCGCGCTCTACCTCCCGGCTGGCTTGCTCGACCTGCGGCGACCAGCTCGGATTGGTGGCGACGGCATCGGCCAGCTGACCATTGGCTACGCGAAGCCGGGCCTCGATGGCTGCTCGCTGGAGCTGGAACTGATGCTCCTCGCCGTCCAACACCCGCTGCTCTTCGGCATCCAGGGGGACAGCCGCGTGAAGTAATTCGTGGAGGCTTCTATCCTCATGATGAAATGCGTGCCACGCCCAAGCCAGGGCAAGTGCCCCGGCAATACCCAGTACGGCGCCGGCGAACGTCGCCAGAGGTAAACGCAAGGCCGGATTCATTGTTGCCCAACCAGCAGTACATAAGGCAATGCCGCCGATGGGGCGGCTACCCACGTGGGCCGATCGGACGTAGACGAACCCATGGCCAGCCAGCCAGCGATCCCGAAAGTTACGACGGCGGCCATCGCCGCGCACATGAGCGCCCGGCGACTTTCCCGACGCGCCGCCCAGTCGGTGGGCGACTCCTCGCCAGCCAGACGCTCCAGCAACGCCGCTTCGACGTAGGCAGCAGGCTCCACTTGCGTCGCTTCCGCCGCCCGGGCCAACCATTGATCCACCGATGCCATGATTGCTCTCCTGTGCTGTGTCCTTGCTTATACGCGCCTGGCCAAAGATTCCCCTCGGCCACCTCGATTGATTCTTTTCAGGTTGCCCGACGCGAGACTCGGGGCTAGGTTTAATGCATATTCTCATGCTTGCTCAGGCTGGGGCTGGCGTCCGCCTTCGCTGATTCGTTCCAAGCCATGGTCATGCATCCTGTCGGAGGTCGTCGTGGTCCCTGTGTTTCCCCGCTGGATCTGGCCCTGGGCGGGCCTGCTCGCCCTGATTGCCGGGTTTGTCAACGCGGTAGCCATCCTCGACACGCACGAAGCGGCCACTCACCTCACGGGAGTCACCACGGCCGCAACGGCCGCCGTGGCCCTGGGTCGTTGGCCGGTTGCCGCCATTCTGGGACTGGTCGCCCTGGCCTTCGTGATGGGAGCCGCCGTCAGTGGGGTCCTGCTTCGCGCGCCGCGTTGGCATTCAATGCGCCATGTGTGCGTGCCTTTTTTCCTTGAAGCCGCCAGTCTGGTTCTCGGAGGACTGCTGTTGGATGGCCATCCCACGACGGGTGTTGTGCTGTGTGCATTTGCCATCGGACTTCAGAATGGCACCAGCACGATCACTACTGGCGCGCTGATTCGTACATCCCACGTTACCGGGATTCTGACCGACCTGGCTGTCTCGCTCGGCCAGGCGCTCCAGGGACGACCTTGGGATCGGCGGCGCGCGTTGGTATGCGGCATCGTGTTTGGCGGCTTCGTCGTCGGTGCGTTTGCCGGTGCGTGGGGCTTCAATCGCTGGGGCGGGCTGGCGTTGATGTGCCCTGCAGGGGTGGCGGCTCTGGTTGGCCTCTGGCATGAGCGGCAGCCCTATCATCGAACGTCGAGCATTGGAGAAATGCGACCAGGGTGAGCCCTAATTCTTTATCGGGATTAGAGCCTGGGCTGGTCCCCCACCAGGGCCTTCTTAAGGAATCCGAAAGGCTTCCCATGCATCGTAGGCTCACTTTTTCCAACCCCGGCGGCCATGTGATCTCACTTATCCTCGCCACGGCCATCGCATCGGCCGGCTTCACCACCACTCCTCTGGTTTCGCTTCCCGAAACCGGCGGCTGGGATTACCTGACCTTCGACGAGGCGAGCCGTCGCCTGTTCGTGACCCGCGGAGATCACGTCGACGTGGTGGACGTCGATGCCCGGAAAGTAGTTGGCCGCATCGACGGCCTGAAGGGCGTGCACGGCGTGGCGATTGCGCCATCCGCGCAACGCGGCTTCGTGACCGACGGCAAGAGCAACAGCGTGCTCGTGTTCGACCTGGCCACCTACAAGACAGTTTCGGTGATATCGCTCACTGGCAGGAAGCCGGACGCCATCGTCTTCGACAAGGCCAGTGGCCACGTGCTTGCCTTCAATGGCGATACCCACGATGCAAGCGTGATCGACCCGGCACCGGCCAAACAGATCAGCTCGATCGAACTCCCCGGCGCACCGGAGTTCGGGGTTTCAGACGGCAGCGGCCACGTATTCGTCAATCTGGAGGATCGCAACGCTCTTGCCCGTATCGATACCCGCAGCGGCAAGGTGGATGGCACGTTCGCGCTTGCCGGTTGCGATGGACCCAGTGGCCTGGCGATCGATACCACCCGACACCGGTTGTTTTCCGTCTGCGAGAACGAAGTGATGGCCATCACCGATGCCGCCAGCGGCAAGCAGGTCGCCATCGTGCCCATCGGCAAGGGTGCGGACGCGGCGGGCTTTGATCCGCATACGGGCCGCATCTATAGCTCCAATGGGCGAAGCGGCACGTTGACGGTGATCGAGAGTGACGGCGCGGATCACTATCGGGTGACGGCCACCGTGCCAACTCAGCTCAGCGCCCGCACGCTGGCGGTGGACATGAAGGACGGCAGGATCTTCCTGTCCACGGCGGAACTGTCACCCGCCCCGGAAGGCAAAAGACCATCCCCCGTGAATGGCAGCTTCCGGATCCTCTCGGTGTCCGGCGATCCATCCGCGGTCAAATGATGGCGGAACCTGGGTCAGAGTATTCACTCTGACCCCCATGACGCCTCCAAGCCAGACGAGTTCTCTCGCCAGGCTCAGGTAGTGACCACGTTCACGGCTACATCGATGTTGCCCTTGACCGCCTTCGAGTAGGGGCAGATCTGATGGGCCGAGTGAGCGATGGCTTCGGCCACGTCCTGTGCCAGGCCTGGCATGCGAACGTTGAACTTGGCGCCGAGAAACCAGCCTGGGCCGGTCTGGCCCACATCCACCTGGATGTCCACGGACATATCGTCGGGGAGCTTGACCTTTTTCAGTGAAGCCGCCAGCCCGAGTGCACCGGTATAACAAGCCGACCAGGCGCCCGCGAACAGCTGTTCGGCGGTCGGATGGAGCACCACCGCGATGAAGTCATAATTCTGGCCACCGGGTGTCGAGGTCTTGATGTCCACGACATCTTCTTCGCCATGCTTGGCGCTTGGGTCGCGGTTGACCTTGGTGTGGGTATTGCCCGTGAAAAGAACATTGTCGATCTTAGTCATGACAGCTACCTCATTACTTCGTGTGGGGTGGTGAATCGCCAGCGATTAGTCCCCTGCGACGTAATGCCTTGTCCAAATTAGACCCTTCCCGAGTGCACCGCAACCTCGTCAACCACTTCGTCTTAGAACGCCCCCGTCGTGTAAGCCTCGTCGTAGAAAACCGGGCTCGACGACTCGACAAAAAGCTGCAGGTTCCGAATGTGCTCCTTGAACTCGGCGCGCTGCAGAAGCTGTTCCTGCCCCTCCTTCGACTCAAACGTGCTGACCAACACGGCAGACTGCCCATCGACGCCCCTGTACATGCGTCCCCCAATGAGCCCACATGGCGGCAACGCCGTGGCAAACCTCTGTTGCGCGTCGATGAACTCGTCCATCTTTCCGGGCTTGATCGTAAGGTGGTTGATCACGGTCACGGGCTTCATGGCTAACTCCTCTTTGGTGCACAAGATCGTAGGGTGGCCAATTCATCTTCACAAGTGATGATTCGTGATCTGTATACTCACCAATCATGAGGTTATCCCAGCTCGATCTGAACCTGCTCGTGGTGCTTGAAACGGTGCTTGCCGAGCGCAGCGTGGCGCAAGCCGCGCGCCGGCTTCACGTGACACCGTCTGCCGTCAGCAACGCGCTGGCGCGGCTGCGTGTCGCCCTGAACGATCCGCTGGTCGTCCGAAGCGGAAGGGGCATTGTCCCCACGCCACGCGCCATGGCCCTGGCGCCGGCGCTTCATCGCGTCCTGGAAGACCTCGGCCGGGCGATCGAAGGGGAAACCCCGGATCCGTCTTCCACCACGCGACAGTTCACACTCGCTATCGCGGATGCTGGCCAACTCGTCCAGGGTCCGCGCCTGGCGTCGAATTTCGCCAGAAAAATGCCGCTGGCGCGCTTGCGAGTGGTCGGGATCGACACGCTGGTGTCGTCCGGCGGCCTTTCAGGGACAGAGATTGACCTGGCGGTCGCAGCGCTTGAAGAAAAGACACCAGGGGTCCAGATGAAGGCGCTCTACAAGGAGCACGCTGTGCTCGTCGCACGCCTTGGGCACCCGCTCGCTGGCACCACCGTCTCCAAGCGGTTGCTCGGCGAACTCCGCCATGTCGATGTCCAGGTTGCGCCTGGCCGCGGTTATCGCGGATTGGCGTCCGCCTACGCCCAACAGGGAATCGATCGGGATGTGGCACTGATCGTGCCAAGCTTTACCGCCGCGGCCGCCATCGTCGCCGGAACGGATTTCGTCGCCACGCTACCGGAAAGGTTCGTTGCGCGCTTCGGTAAGGCCTTCGGCATTGCCAGGCTTGCAGTCTCGACGCCACGATTGAGCATCGCCATCAAGCTCGCGTGGCACGAACGCACGGCGAACGACCCGCTGATGCGCGTCTTCCGCGACATCGTCGAAACTGCGGTGCAGACCTCGCGCGCGAGCAAGCCTTAAACCAGGCGGGCCTGCACGTCAAACGGACCCCAGTTTCACGGGGTTCGTGAAATCCTGCGACCCCAAGCCAAACGCCAGGATACACACCGTGGATGCCATTCAACTGCTCAAAGCTGACCATAAGCTGGTCAAAGGGCTGCTAGCCGAACTCGCTGAGACCTCGACGCGCGCCACCAAGAAGCGTGCCGACCTGCTTCACAAGATCCAGGTCAACCTGAAGGCCCACACTACGATAGAGGAAGAGATCTTCTATCCGGCGTTCAAGGAAGCGGGAAAGAAGGAAGAAGCAAAGATGTACTACGAGGCCCTGGAAGAACATCGCGCGGCGGGAGACCTGGTGTTACCGGATCTACTTAGCGCCGACGAAGGCAGCGAGGTATTCTCGGGCCGCGCCAAGGTACTCAAGGAATTGATCGAGCACCATGCGGACGAAGAAGAAAAAGAAATGTTCAAGGATGCAAAAACACTGATGTCCAAGCAGGAGCTCAATGAGCTAGGCGCCAGGATGGAGCGGCGCAAGCAGCAAATCCTGGGTGAACTTCGCTAGGCTCGCCGCAGCAGATGAGCCAGACTTCCCTGCCAAACCAGCCGGTGACCCAGCTCGACCTGGAACGCTATCTAGGACAATGGCACGAGATTGCGCACTTGCCGATGTACTTCCAGCGCAAGTGCAGGGATCACATCACGGCTACGTATAGCCACCTGGCTAATGGACAAGTACGCGTCGTCAATGCCTGCCGCACGCATGATGGTAACGTCGAAACCGCCGAGGGCGTGGCGCGCCTATGCAATCACAAGGCAGCCGGGGCGCTTGAAGTGCGCTTCGCCCCGGATTGGTTGAGTTGGCTGCCCTGGGTGTGGGCCGACTACTGGGTGGTGGAGATCGACCCAGACTACGGTTGGGCCGTGGTGGGAAGCCCCTCCCGCAAGTATCTATGGGTCCTTTCCCGCAGGCCAACCATGTCCAGAGTCTTCTTCGAGGCTATCGGCGCACGTGCTTCGCAGCGGGGTTATCCCGTGCACAAGCTGGTGATGGCAGCGCCGCTCGACTGAGCGGCGCTGCACGTGTTTGTCGCATCTCAAGGCTTGTCGACATGCACCTCGCTCGGCGCAGCAGGCGCAGCAGGCATCGCTTCGCTGGTGTACTTGTACACGTCAGACCCGATGGCGAAGGCGACAAAGTGCTGATGAGCATCGGGCAGGATGCGGAACTTGTTCACGTAGCGGCCGATATCCACCGGATCCCAGTGCGCACCGCCATCATGGGTTTCGAAGCCACCCTTGTTGGTACCGATCCAGCCGACATCGGCATTGGCGAAGCCCGCGCCGAATTCCATCACTTCCTTGTCGTCTACCAGGAGAATTTCCTTCCAGGTTTTCCCGCCGTCCGTGGTCTTGATCACCAGGCGTTGCGTTACCTTGGGATTGGTGTCGTAGTTCTGAAGCGTGGCGTAGCCCACAAGAGGGGATCCGAAGTAACCTTTCCAGATGAGTTCCGACGTGCGCGACGATTCGTACACCCGCGTCCAATGCGCACCGCCATCCTTCGTCTGAACGATCACGCCATGCGACTTGTCCGTATCGACATCCGTGCCGCCAAAGATGAAACCATGCTTGGCGTCAAGAAACTTGACGTCCGTGATCATGGCCAGCCAAGGCGTCATGTCTATGTTCTTCCATGTCTTGCCACCATCGGTCGAGCGCAACAGACGCGCAGGCCCTCCCACGCGTCCCGCGGCATCGATAATCGTGCTGGAAGGGTCATGGCCTTCGCGCAGCACGTCGATGGCACAAATGCCTTTCACCGGCGGACCGGGTAGATTGGCCACGGCCTTCCAGTGATCGCCGCCGTCGTGCGTCTCGTACAGCGGCGTGGGATCGGTAACCCCGGGGAAGTAATCGGTGCCGATATTACCGGCAATGCCGTTCTGCGAGTCGGCCATGCCGATCGCCCGAAAGTACGTGCCAGGCTGCTTGAGTACGTTCCGCCATGTTTTTCCGCCATCGGCGCTACGGAAGATGTTGCCCTTGCCGTTGACGTAAAACCCAAGGTTTTCGTTGACGAAATAGATGTCGTCCTGCTTTCCCTTATACGGCTCCGCCGACAACTTCTGCCAATGGCTTCCGGGGCTAGGCGACAGCACCGCATCGGTGGCCATGGCCTGGCTTCCGGCCATCAGAAGCGCGTTCGCCAGCACCGCGCGACGAATATCATGAAGCATGGGAAGCATCCTTGTGCGCAGCGGTGGGCGACATCGCCTGTTCAACAAGCTGGTGTACCTGAGCCCACGGCGTCGGCCCCTGGTGCATGGCGTACACGGTCTTGACGTCCAGATGCTCGCGCGTCACCGCCTGGGAAACCTCGACCATCAATTCCGGATCGTAGAGCGTGTTATCGGGATTCAAGACCAGCGTGTCGCTGGCATAGAGCAGCTTCTGCTGTGGGAAATACACCATGTATTGCCTCTCCGTGGCCGCCCCACGCACCGGATACACCACCACCTGATTGGCGCCGTGCCCTATTGCCAGGCGACCGCTCACGACGGTCCACTGCGGCGCCTTGGGGTGGGACTGCAGGTCATCGGGTTTCAGGCTATGCGGTGAACTGACCAAGCGATCGAGCAACGGCTTGTTCAGATCAAGAATGTACGCAGGCACGCCTTCGGCAACAGCCTGCCGCACGCCCGCCATGTGCGGCCATGAGTCGGAGGTGCTCAGGACGCCCTTGATCGGTACGCCCGGATACTCGCTGCGCACCTTGTCCAGGATGCCATGGACGTAGCTACTGGAAATGGGTGCTTCCAGAACGAGCACGCCGTCATCCTGCTTGATCAGCGTGGTGTTCCACGACCCCTGGAAAAGCTCGATGCCCGGCGCCAGTTCCACGCGCTTCTTGTCGCTGAATTCACGCTGCCAACCCTTCGATTCCAGGCTCTTGGCGGCCACCGCGGAATCCATCGCAAATTGCGCCGGATCCGTGGCGCCGTTGAATGCCGCATTCAGAATCTGGGTAGAGGCGTACCAGGTACCGTTGCGCCAATCGATGCGATTGGTTGGGAAAACCACGCCCTGCACCACGTTCCAGTTGTCGAAGTAGATGCGCTGGTTGACATCACCCCAGGCATACCAGAAGTCGTTGAAAGCACGCGTACGCTCAAGCGCGTCCGGCAGGTGATTGTGCGCGTTGAGCAACACGCTTACCTGTGTGCCAAGGTAGGTGAACTGCACGACGGCATGAGGCGTCGAGCGCAGCCATTGGGATGGCGCGTACTTCAAATCCTGTGCGGCCAGGGCGTTTAGCAAAAGCCGTTCGGGCCCGAAGGCAAAGATGTCCTTCGCATCGTCAAGGTCGGCAAGGGAAACCGGCGACTGGCCCTGCTTGCCGCGGTAGGCGCCGCCTTGTGGCGTCGCAACCAGGGTGACGTCAATATCCGACCCATGAGGGTCCGACTCGGGCCATGTCACATGGGCGTCGCGCACCTCACGCTGCTGGTCGAAATCCACCGTCACCTTGTCGCGCTCATAAGAGGTGATGAACGGCTGTTGCCGGTACGACTGCTCGGACAGGACAGTGTGCCCGATGGTTTCATAGCTCTCGCTATGAATGCCCCGAAGGCGTTGCTCTCCACCCATGGCATCAATCGCCAGTTGCACGCAAGATTCTGCGGACAGGCCATCGCAGCCCGGATGCCCCGGGCCGCTCACTGCATCCCCATCGGAAGGTGTATCGGCCGCCATGGATGGCGTCGCCAACGCCAGGGCGATGAAAACAGAAAGGGAGAGACAAGGCGCACTCCGCTTGAAGCGGTAAGTCATGGTGGAGCCTCAACGACACCCCTAAGACCGGGGCAAGCTCGCGCATGCTAGTCGTGTCGGCTCACTGCTTCCGCATGCGGAAAGTCATGTCAGGTGGAGTGCCTTTCGGCAGGGACTGCCTTGTAAACAGCCAGCCTGCAGTCTAGGTGTACGCCTATCCGATAAATACATTCGACGTGTCCCTTACCACGATCGTTGGTCTGGGCCCCTGCGGCCCTGCGGGTGGAATGTCATGGCAAGTTTCGCAATAGTCGCCGGCGCGAGCGGCACCGTGCCCGTTGATTCGCACCGAGGCGCTCCCAGTCAGCACGCGTCCCAAGTTCGTCGGCGGAATCTGGAAAGCACCGCCGAAAGGAACATGCGGCGGAAGATTCTGCGCCATCGACCCCACAACGGCGGCCGGACGCCCGTTGATCCGCACATTAATGCTTGTATTCAAGCTGATTTTTCCGTTGAACGGAAACGGACCGGGTGTCGGTACCGGTCCACCCGGCGTGGGAATCAGCACGATGTGAATATCGCCATTGTTGACGATGCTGTCGCCCATGCGCGCGGCCGGCCTTCCCATGGATTGCCTCCTCAGTTGATGTCGATCACGGCGGCGCTGAGTTTCATGCTCTGCCCGCCCATGGCCTGCAGGGACGACACGGTCAGGTCCAGCTTGACTGATCCTGACGTGTTCTGGATCACCACCTGATTGGCTTTCAAAGTCATCGTATTGGCTGCGGTGATGGTGACATCGCCGCTGCTCTCCACTGCGATGCTGTTGTGGGCGGTGCTGCCGCCCCGCAGGCATCCGAGCACGAAACCCCGGCTCAGGTCGCCGTCGGCAAAGGCTACCAATACCGAATCACCTTCCTTCGGCAGAAAGAATGCACCGACATCGGGCCCACCATAGAAGCTCATGACCTGCAGCCAACCCGACTCCACCAGGCCATTGTCATTTTGAAACAACACGGTTATCCGCCCAAGGCCTTCCGGATCGTTGACCTGCTTGACCTGCGCCGACGTCATTCCACCGAATGAACCTGCAATCATGTGCCGCTTCTCCTGATCGGGAAATGTATCCACCAGCCAACCCCTAGCCTTCATCCTCAGCCAGCAAGCTGCCGAGGGTGTCCAGCTTCCTCTCCCACGCTGTGCGATGTTCGGTGGCCCATTGCTCAACGGCCTTGAATCCCGCGCTCTCCAGGCGGCAGCTTCGCACTCGACCCACCTTGTCCGTACTGACGAACCCCGTTTCCTCCAACACCTGCAGATGCTGGCCGATGGCGGTGATGGTGACGCCCAGGGGCTCGGCCAGCCTGGAGACCGACTGAGGACCCAGCGACAGGCAATCAAGGATCGCCCGCCGCGTCGGATCGCCCAGCGCTTGAAAGACGCGAT
>Ga0307510_10001041_pt1 | contig 29383 bp, 20 predicted proteins | sample 12_EM_MG_FD_207224 | JGI IMG/M metagenome (GOLD analysis project Ga0307510, IMG submission 207224) | Populus trichocarpa ectomycorrhiza microbial communities from riparian zone in the Pacific Northwest, United States - 12_EM | ecosystem: Host-associated > Plants > Roots > Unclassified | place... | reverse complement strand
TGACTTCTCTCCTCTACGGAGGTCGCCATGCCTACTCGCTAGCACTGCGCGCGAGTATAAGCAACGTTTCCCAGACGGGAGGGATAGAGGGTGAGAACGGAGAATTGGGGACGTACCAGTTACGACATCACAACAATTATCAACAACCTGGCGGTCCACAGTACTCAGTGTGAAATCTCATTCATGTTGTTGTGGGCCGCTCGATCTGCGGCACATCCTGGGTCAGCGCGGTAGCTCCCTGCTCGACGAGAAACTGCACAATATCCAGATTTCCCCAATATGACGCATGAAACAGTGGGGTCCACCCATCGTTGTCCGGGGTTATCACATCGGCTCCATGCTCGAAGAGAATCCGTACAACGCCCACGTCTCCCCTAATTGTCGCATGACGCAGCGGGGTCCACCCGTCGTTGTCCCGGGCTGTCACGTCGGCGTCGTGCTCGACGAGGAACCGTACAAGGTTTACATGTGCCTTCATCGACGCATGATGCAGCGGGGTCCACCCGTGATTGTCCGGGTCTGTCACGTCAGCGCCGTGCTCGACGAGAAACCGTGCAAGATCCACATCCTCCAGGATTGCCGCATAATGCAGCGGGCCCAACCCTTCCTTGTCATGGGCTATCACGTCGGCACCGTGCTCGACAAGGAACCGTGTCACATCTGCATTTGCCTCAGACCTCTGACTCAATGCGCACTGCAGCGGAGTCGACCCGTCCTTATCCTGTGCTGTCACCTCGGCACCGTGCTCGACGAGGAACCGTGCAAGATCTACATAGCCGCTATACGAGGCCAAATGCAGCGGAGTTGACCCGTCGTGGTTCTGGGCCGTGGCGTCGGCGCCGTGTCCGATAAGGAACTGTGCGAGAGCGACTTCACCATTTATCGATGCTCGATGCAGAGGAGTCGACTCAGCATTGTCCTGTGCTGTCACATCAGCGCCGTGCTCGACGAGGACGCGTGCCAAATCCAAATTGCTGTCCTGCGAAGCCTCATGCAACGCAGTGCACCCGCTTTCGTCTTGGGCTGTCACGTCGGCGCCGTGCTCGATGAAGAAAAGTGCAAGGTCCACATAACCAAGGATTGAGGCCGAGTGCAGCGGAGTTGAACCGTTCCTGCACTGAGCTGTAACATCGGCTCCGTGCTCGACGAGGAAACGTGCAAGTTTTAAATGGTGATGCCTCACTGCCTCATGCAGCGGAGTCCTCTGATCATTGTCACGGGCTGTCACGTCGGCACCGTGTTCAATAAGGAAACGTGCGAGATCCACATGGCCATTTATTGATGTCTGATGCAATGGAGTCGACCCGCCCTTGTCTTGGGCTGTCGCACTGGCGCCATGGTCGACGAGGAGCCGTACCAAATCCACCTTCCCCCTACTCGACGCTTGAAGCAACGGAGTCGACCCGTGCTCATCCTGCGCTGTCGCGTCCGCACCTTTCTTGATGAGGAACAGTACAAGATCCAGATTTTCCGAATTTTCCGAATATGATTTTGATGCCTCATGCAGGGGAGTCAGCCCATCCTTGTCCCTGGCTGTCACGTCGGCGCTATGTTCGACTAGGAATTGTGCGATATCCATATGACAATTATATGACGCCTGATGTAGTGGAGTCGACCCGTGCTCGTTTTGTGCCGTCACGTCGGCACCGTGTTCAACGAGGAACCGTGCGACAGCTTCATATCCCCTAAGCGACGCCTCATGGAGCGGAATCGACCCGTCCTTGTTCTGGGCTGTCACGTCGGCGCCGTGGTCGACGAGGAACCGTGCGAGATCAACATCCGCCGCCATATGCAGTGGTGTCCATCCGTCCTCATTCCGGGCTGTAACCTTGGCGCCGTGGTCGACAAGCAGCCGTGCGACATCCACATCCGCCGCCTCATGCAGTGGAGTCCACCCGTACGTGTTTTGAGCTGTCACGTCGGCACCATGTTCGACGAGGAACCTAGCGACGTGCACGTCCGCTGCCCGATATAGTGGAGTCGAATCATCCCAATGCCAGCCCTCCCGGGCCATCACGTTGGCGTTCTTCTCGACAACGAAGAGCCGTGCGAGATCCACATGACCATGGTACGATGCGTAATGTAGTGGAGTCCACCCGTACTCGTCCTGGGCTGTCACGTCGGCACCATGTTCGAAGAGGACATGTGCGACTTCCACATGTCCCTCACTGGCAGCCTCGTGCAAAGGGGTTGACCCGCGATAGGCGTCATGAGAATGCACGTCCTGCGAGTGCTCAATGACCAGAAACTTCACAATGCGGTCCAGACCATAAAAAGCGGCATAATGTAGGGCAGTGTCACTGGGTGTCGGCAGCCTTTCGTCTCTGGGTCTCCGCAACCAAATTGGGGGTTTTATCCAGAACCAAACTGCAAGATGCCGTTTGCTCGGGTCAAACAACTGCTTCATCCCTTCCTCCGCATTTTGCGAGACGTCCTTGAAACGAACATGCTCCATCCAGTGCCTGGCCGCATATTCGGCCAGAGGAAATTCCCTCAGGGCGTCTTCAGTGATATTTTCATCCAGGTGAAGTAAAAGACCCAGACATGCTTGCGTGACGAAGGTATGAGCGGGTGTCATGGAAATATGGAAACGGTGGGAGATAGTGTCGCATTTTTGGGCAAAGCGGCTCGATGTCAAGAACTCTTTCACCGAGAGATGCGAGAATTGTATCACTTTAGAACCATCCACATCGACGAGGGAAAGCAATGTCGAGCAAGTAGACAGTACTACTTCAACGGGATCTTCGATGCGCCAATCTTCACGAAATTTCGGAATCGGTCCTGCCTGGAAATCAAATGCCAGAAACTCTGCCAGTTCTTCGACACGGAACGCCCGGGAAGCGACTGCGACACACTGAAGCAGCCAGTGTGCAGGTCCCCAGTCTGCTTTGTTGATCTCTCGCAACGCGCGCTCGTATGTCTCATCGAGTGTCTCTGGCAATTCGGCCAGTGCTTGGCGGATACGCCCTGGATGGCAACCGCGAAGATAGACAAGTTGGCAATATACCCAACGAAACCTGTTATGGGTTTGAGCGATAATTGTCAAAAAGTCAAGCAATGGTTGCTTACATCCCGTTAGCACGCTCTGTGAGGACACTGGTCACCAGCTCTTTGTCTTCTTGTTTCCACATTCGGTTCATTGGGTCCGTGTTGACGACAGACCTAATATAATTCTCGATGTCATCCGTTTGTCCTCTTTCGTCGTGAATTGAAATGGAACGGAAGGTCAAGGGCTCGAGGACAGTCTTGATGTCGGTCTCGGGTTGGCTCGCGACGCATATGCGCAAATTCGCAAGTCGTGCCTCGGCAAGCTGTTCCAGAAACTTTAACATTTCCTCGCGCGGAGATTGCATGGGGGACTTGGATGTGTTCGGACATTCGTCCAGGCCATCAATAATCAGATACACCGGAGCTTGTCCCGGGAGTTCCAGCAGTTCTTTTAAAGCCCGGAAAAGTTCATTATTGCTGAGTTTTCGTTTGCCAGGGCGTGTCGAATAGAAACAAGAAATGATATCATAGTAGGAATCGGACTGGGCGCAAAGCTGAAATAGAAACGAAGAGAGCAGGCCACGGAGGCAATTTTTCTGATCCTCCCTGAAGTCGTGGTAATAGAATGCGAGTGATGCGAGCCCAGATTTTCGCATGACTTCGATCTCTTCGATGATCGCGGAACTGGCCAACACCGTAAGTTGCCATGAAGAACCCGTTAAAGACCTTACGCACCACAGGACACTCTTTCCGGCGCCAGCTACGAAGGACAAAAACAATCACCCTCTGCGAGTGGAATGGAGTTGGACAGCGACCTACACTTCCCCTGGATCCAAAGCAGTGAACTCGGTCCGGATGCCGTCCATTCCGAAAGCATGCCACCCTGAACGAACCACGCTCCCGCCCCACTGTGCCGCGATCGATTGGCGATATCGTGATTTTTCCATGGATCGGGGGGAGCGAGCCAAGCTTGAAATTTTCTCTGTAGCTTGTCACCTGGCAAACAAATCCAGTACTTCAAGTTTGTCAGTAATGGCAATGTTAGGGAATGACTCACGTTTCGACCTGTTCTTGTTGCTTGCCGTTTGATGTAGAATTTCTGGTGCTCAGTCAAACACGGAACTCGCCCGTTGTTGCCAACGTTACTTACCGAGAGATTTCCGGACGCCATCAAAGGAAACCTCTTCACCTAAATGGAAAAAAATGAACGATGGTCAACATATGTTCATTGTTAAGCCAAGAGCATCTCTGTTCACCATCCATGACCACCGCCAGATTTTGGATCAGGCTGTAGATCACCACGAGGGTCTCAGCTGCGGTAGCCCGAGCTTCGTCTTGCGTCAGTCGGTCCAGTCTCTCTAGGACTGCCTCCACTGGAACGCCCTTCTCTCCGAAAACGTTCCTGACAGATTTGACTGCGATATGATCAGTAAGGTGGGTCTTAGGTGACACGTTAGCAGGAATGGACTCACTTGGCCGTCCCTGCTCAAGCTCCCTGGTCGCCAGAGCGAGCGCGGACAACAACTCTCCCATGATCTTGACTAACATCTCGTCCATTTCGGACGTAAAAGGGATCAGTGTAAAGACATTGAGACGGCTAAGGATATTTTCGATGGACTCGAGCAAATCGACGAGTGAGTCATAACTAGCTGTGATGGCCTTGGCCGCCTGGTTTGCTTGGACGTCACAAGAGTACTTATATAGACACCAGAAAAAACGGTACAAACAGCAAGTAGGATGGCGAGACCAATGTATATCGTTTTCACAGGTGGGAATGGCTGTAAAAACCGTCAGAGCTGGAGAACACGCCATCAGAGCCTTCTGACGTACCAGGCTAATGTCAAGTGCGGGGAAGGTGGTGGCAGAAAGTTTGGTTAAAATCGATACAGTACTCTTGATCGATTTGATGACTCTATCACTTCCGCGGAGATTACTGAAAGCCTGAACTTGGTTTTGCAGAACAGTGGTGATGGACTGGGCAGAGTGGCAACTCTGGAGTTGCACTGCAAGTGGGTGTTCGACCAATGTGACGCCAACCTTCTTCTCATAAGTCTGCCAGGCAGAGTGGAACAGCACACAAACACGAGTCGATATCGCGTGATCAGCCATACTGCGGGTGGGAGGGGGGATGTGGTCTTTAGGAAGGGAATTGGTTCGCTGTGAAAAATGATGGTGACACAGAGGGATGTGGTAAGTTAGGCAACGCCGTGACGGGTATCACGGCGGAAGTCAATAATCGCCGGGTCGATGTTTTCCATTATATTCTCACGCACGCACACGCAAGATAAGTTCCCGAAACAGATGGCCGCAATTCGCAGATGAGCGCTGGGCTATAATTGTGTCGGTGTGATTCGAGCGCAATGGTGGTGATAGTCTCGTACCAGCGAAAGACGATGACGAAGTGTCATAATATGTCAGTTGGGAACTTGGAGAAAACGAAGACCATGGTTCAATAAGTTGACAGAGCAAGCGACATTAGGGCGGAGGTACTGTAGATAGAGTAGACGGGAACGAAGATACTATGGTCTCCCTTCCGCCACTCCTTCTCGTCGCCCTCAACCTAACAGAACCTGACCTCTCGACTCCGCCCCCGAGGCGTCGTGGTGGTTTTTTTTTTTTTTTTTTGGAATTATTTATTTATACTCAACTGTCCTAGGACAACAAGAGTCATGCTACAAAAATAGCGACAATGTAGTGTACGGGGAAAGGGGATGGATTAGCATAACTCGGGGGAGCGCGACGCTTGAGATAAATGTATTAAAGAAGTTGGGAAGACCTAGGATTCCTCATGGAGGGTCTGGTCGAGGTGGAAGGGGACGGCGAAGAGAGTTTGAGCGCAGTAAAAAGGTAAGTAAGGCAACAGCGCCTTTGTCCGTATGAAATAAGAAATTAGGGGACGGGTTGTGGCCAAGAATCTGGTGTCGTAGGGCAGCAGTGATTGGACAGGAGAAGATGGCATGATGTGCAGAGTGTGTGGTAGGGTGGCGAGGGCGAGCGTGTGGTCGACGTGCCGGCGGGGTGGGGCTGTGATCAGTGCTCAAAAATTCCGCCATAAGGTGGTCGTAGCCAGCTTGATCTGAGGGCACAGGTAGTCCATCTGCGATGGGGTCATCCACCCAGGTTGGGACCGCCAGAGTATCAGGAAGGTTGTCTGCGATGGGGTGCGTTACCAGGCCAGGCGTCGTTGCGGAGATGCCTCTGGGGAACCCTGGGCCTGTGGGAAAAGGAGGTCCAAGTGAACAAGGACAAGTGGTATTGTCACCCGCACCAGGACGTAGACGAGCGGAGTAGTCCCCGCTGAAGCAATGCTTGAACAAAACTTGCAGGGCAAGGGAGGAAGCACCTTGTTGTTTGAGCAAGAGGGCGCCTCGCATGAAGGGCGGTGGTTCAGGGGTGTCGGGAATAGGAAGGGCTTTGTCACGAGCCCATTTGCATGGGATGGGTTTGGGGTTGTCTGCCTGCCATTGCTGGAAAGCGAAGAGTTTGGGTGGGGTGGGTGGTGGGGCGAGGGTGTGAGATTGGGCTGCGATCCGGAGTTCGTCGAGGATGTGGTTTTTGCGGGGAGGACCGGGCCAGTTATGAGAAAAGATGCGTGGGTCCGGCACCTGTGCTCCGGGTTTCGGTGGTTTGGGAAGTTTGCATGGGAGGTGGAGGAGGGAGAAGTAGATAACCGGGGTGAGGTGGAGGAGAACAGAGAGTGTGGCGGTGAAAGAGGAGGCCGAGGGGAGATTGTTGTGTTTGTGAAGGGAGAGGAGGGCAGCGTGGAGGAGTGGGGATGGGAGGAAGAAGGTGGTGTTTCGGTGGGGGAGAGGGGCGAGCTGTTGTGCAGCCAGGGTGGTGGCTTTGGCATTGGAGCGCAATTTGTTGGTGTCCGCGCTGAAGCCCTTGGCAACGATGTTGTTGTCCTGAGCAATGATGAAGGCTGTAACATAGTGGTCAGGGTGGGGGAGAGGGTAGAGGAAGACGGAGGTGGACGTGTCAGTCAAATCTGATGCACGTCGAATGGTGGCTGCGGAGAGGGCATCGGAGCAAGGACGGGTGAGGAAGGAGGAGAGTTGTGGGTGGGACCAGGTGCGGTTTAGTGGGCGGTAAAAGGGGGGAAAAACAGAGGGGAGGAGGGAGGTGAGAGGAGTTGGGACAGAAATGAAATTGGGGTGGAAACGAGTTTGGTCGGAGGAGACAATGGTGCGAAGCTTGTGATTGGGGGGAAGGTGTGTAAGGCGAAGTTGCGCTTGCTGGCGAAGCTTGGCGACCATGTATTTGATCGGCGGGATGGCAAGCATGTGGTGGAGAGGGAGGGTGGGCGTTGTACGGAAGGTTCCGCTGATGCGACGGACCGCATCATTCTGCACGACCTGGAGGATGTCAAGGAGAGATTTGGGTGGTCGGTCGGACCAGAGGGCCAGGCCATAGGTGAGGATAGGGAGGATGATAGCGTGGTAGACCTTCTGCCAATTGGCAAAGTCCAGTCCACGGACAGAGTTGCCCATGACCTGGAGAGCCCGAGTGGTGGAGCGTGCCCGGGCAGCCATCACCTTAGCATGATGTTCCCAGGAGAATGACTCCGAGAGGAAGATGCCAAGGTATCGGACTGTGGTCGAGCGGCGTACCTCAAGGACCCCACCACCAGGGACCGAGAGGCTGATGGTCGGTCGGACCATGCCGATGCGTTGCGGGGAGATGCGTTTGGAGTAAAAGGAGATGAATTCCGTTTTGTCGCTATCAATTGTGAGGCCATTCCGGTTGAGCCAGTCGACAACAAGGGCGAAGCCATCTGCACACTTGGTGTTCGCTGAGTGGTGTGTGGCACCTGTCGCCAGTATGGAACCGTCGTCCACATACGAGGAGAGGGACCTATGTCGCCATGATGCTGCAAGGTGTAGTAGAGGACTTGTGTAAATGGCAGAAAGGATGGGTGAGAGGGGTGAACCCTGAGGGGTGCCGTGGTTGAGCGTGATTTCCGGAAGAAGGGAGCCATTGAAACTGAGGGAGACCCGGCGGTCAGTGAGGAAGGAGCGAACCCAACCACAGAGGGAGGGGGCAAAGCCGAGGTTTTGGAACAGATGGACAAGGCGGTCGACATGAAGATTGTCGTAAAAACCCTGTATGTCAAACAAAATGAGGGATGCAACATGGCCTGATTTGGCACATGATTGCGCTGAATGGACCAGGGACAGGGCAGCGTCCGTAGCGCAATGGTAATCCCTGGAGCCAAATTGGGAATCAGGAAGTAGGTGGAGATTGCCTGCATCGATGAGGATGCGCTTGGCCACTATCTTCTCCAAGAGTTTGCCGCAACACTCAAGGAGGGAGATGGGCTGGTAGGCCTTTGCTGCTCGGTAGTCAGGTTTGTTGGGCTTGGGGACAGGGATGACTGTGGCAGCCTTCCATGGGTGTGTAGAGAGGGAGATGGCAGCATTGAAAAGGCTTGTGAGTCGCTCTGGGTTGGCAGTGTGCGCCCATTTGAGCAGTTTGTACCCAATGCCTGTAGGTCCTGGTGCTGACTTATTGGAGGTGTCAGCAAGGGCTGTGGAAACCTCCTCATCGGTGATGGTGGAGAAAGGGCGTGGTGGTGTCGCCGGTGGGTCATCTGGGTGGGAGGCAGGAATGGGCTTGGGGACCTGAGGAAAGAAACGGTTGGAGAAGACCTGGCGGATGTCTGAGGTTGAGGTTGCAAGGGAGCCGTCAACCTTGAGGATGGGGGGAATGCGGTTGGCCCGTCGGCCATGCCACCATGCCATTCCCTTCCAGACATTGTCCGGAGATGCAAGATGGAACTGGTCATTTGACCAGGCTCGCTTGGCCTCACGGACTATGGCACGGAGAGCACGACCAGTGGCAGTGCGGGACCCATGGTTGGTGGTCTTCACAAGTGTGAGGGCAGCCTTACAGTGTGCATTCCACCAGCGGACTCCACAAAAGTCCGGGGTCATGCAGCGCCAGAAGAGGGGTGTGCATGTGTCATAGATGTCCGTATCAAATTGGTCCACAGCAGTCATGAGTAGCGGAACAGTGTTTGTAGGGGGAGTAGGTAATAGGGAGAAGGCCTTAGACCAAGAATCCCGTAAGGTATTATCAAGGGAGAAGCCTGGGAGGATGGTGCGTTCATAGGGTCAGGGAGGGGAAGGAGAAAACCAGCAAATAAAAAGTGCTGCATGGTCTGACCCTAAAGAGTCTGAGAAGGATACAGAAACAGAGGAGAAACGACCAGTGCATGTAGCTACATCATTGAGAAGGACAAGGTCAAGAACGGAATCCCATTGGAACTCACCATTAGACTTGGGGTCGCCCAGGCAAGTGGCGGTCTGTGGGGGACTCATCAGTTCAAGTTCAGAATCCTCAAACCACTCCTCCAGTGGGCAAGCCCAGCTGGAGACGGTCGCCCAAGGGAACAACCATGTTGAGGAATGGGTATTAAAGTCACCCATGACCAAGGTAGGAATGAAGGATGGGAGCGGGTTTGCAAATAAGTGATGGAGGTTGTGGTGACGCCCACCAGACTCCTTATAAATAACTTGATGGTAGACATTGAGAATGCAAAAGAGGGAGTCTGAGATGCGGATATCAATAAAGAGAGAGCATGGGGACGTCCCTGGATGGTCAGGTTGTGGGAGAATAAGAATGTCTGGAGAGGCCGCAAAAGACTTCCGGACAAACGTTGCCACCAGACAGGTCTCTCCGTCAGAGAGAGGTGGGGTGTAGCAGTCCCATAGGGGGTGCTGAACAGTGCCGCGGACCGTGACCCCATCAGGGTCAGAGTCCGAGCAGCGGGGGATGAGAGGCCCAAAACGGGGCTCTTGGGTCATAACAATGTCGGCAGGTGTGGATTGAAGGAAAGCATGCATGAGATCCGCACTTTTGCGGCAGTTGACCAAGACTAGAGTGATGGGTGTATCACTCATAGGTCATCATCAATGCGGGCAGCGGACGTGGGTGCAGAGGTACCTCCACTAGAGGCACGTGCAGGGGGGGAACTGGATCGGAACAAGGCCCGTAGTGGGCAAGCTGCTGATGAAGCCAGATGGCCTTTAGCTGTGGGCTTCTTGGCGCGGACACAGTTAATGCAGACGGGTGGGCATGAGCATGAGACACCGACATGCTTGGACACATTTGGACATTTGGCATCATGCTCATCCTCCTTGTGACTGTTCCCACAGATCAGGCAGATGATCACAGAGGGGGAACTACGGCAGCGTTGTGCTGTGTGCCCAAGGCGGAGGCAGCACAAGCATTCAGACAGAAGGGGTCGGGAAACGTACTTGCGGACTTTTAAGGTCCTATTGCCAAACATGTAAGGTGGGTTATGGATCATGCTCTGCATTCTCGAGCCATCCTCGTCAAGGAAGGCAAACAAGATCGAGCCATGACAAGAGCCCTCAGTCCTGGCCGTCAGCCAGTAGGGGTCGCCAAAAATAAGAAGGGCGTGGCAGACATCATTACGAGCCAACTCGTAACGAAGCTCCTGGGCCGTTGGAAGGGGTGAGGATGGTGTGTCCCGCATGGTGGGAACTGAGTTGAGGATGACCTGAGTGTAACCACAAGCAGGGGTAAGGCCATAGGCCGACCCAAAGACACGCGCAAAGATGTGTTGAAGGCTAAGCACTGCCTTATAGGTCGGGTTGCCATTGAACACAAGCACAAAGTTGCGAGAGGACTGGGAACTCCAGCGCCCGCCTATCAGCTCAGCCTTGACATTGGCGCCCAAGGACCGTATGAGGCCCTGTACCTGACGAACCAATGACGCGGCATCGCCACACGGGCCTGAGGGAGCTGGGGAACGGGGATCTTGAGAAAGAGTGAACTCCGTCTTGGAGATGACTTTCAGTGGAGGGGACACATGGGTCGAGGTGCTTGGCATGGGCTCCTGCATGCGGAGAAGGAAGGTCGTCACCGCGACTTCTTTCGAGGCATTGCGTGGGATGCGCAGGCCTGTAGGGAAGCGGGAGTTGAACAGGCTGACAATAGTCTGCTTCGTGAGGCTCTCGAGTTGGGGGCGGGTGACAAAGCCAGACATCGCGTGGTCGTGAGTGGGGGGGAGGTGTTTGGGCGTCGCAGGGGGAGGCTTAGAGGCTGCTGCTGCCACGGCCACCCAGGACTGTTTGCCCTTCTTTCCAGCGATATGCCAACCATTGAAGGCGGGCCCTGGAATCGACACAGGGTGTGAGGGGTTGGAGTCTGAGGGGACATCAATTGGTGCCGACTGGCGATCACCAAGGGACGTCACCTGAGGAGCTAGCAGTGGTGCAGGGGCCTCGGGGGCCTGGGCACGGGGAGGGGGCAGGTAGTAGGTAGAGCCACCAAGGTGGCCGATCACTACTTTACGGAGAAGGAGGTCCTCGCCAAGGCGGTTCCTGCAAAACATAAGGAACGCTTCGTCAATGTGAGCGTCGTGGTGGTTGTTCGGGGATTGAGCCCCATAAACTCGATGTCTGAATCACGGCTCTTCATCACTGTTGCAGGTGAAACATTTTTCTTGGGTGAAGAATAGGAGAGTCGGGGAGCAGCTTAAAGGACAACGAGAGACATGGGTCAGCCCTGTATGCGCAGTACTGGAACAGAGATCGCGAGATGGACGCCACACCTTGAAATCCCATCCTCTTTCATCGAGGGATCTTCGAAATCCCTGGCGTAGAGTCCGATGAAACGACGGTGAAATGGTTATTCGATTGAAGGGGTTCTCTGCTAGCTTGGTAGAGCTCGGCCTTCGTTTGATCCAACGATTGGATGATTTGACTCGGATCAACACTTCGTTCGTATGAGGCCTCTATTTCGATATGACAGTCTGGCCCATCCATCCTTCGAGTTAGGTTGCGATATCCTCGAGTTTCTGCAAGATTTTGCTTTCGATTAGGTGGCCCTAAACGGTCTATTTTCGGCGTTAAAATCTTGACCATGTCGCGTAGGTGTCGGATACCTCTCTGATCTTGGGCAGTTTTTCTCTTTCCGTGCGCACAGCTGGACAGCGTTGGACACGGTGCCCAGAAGTTTGAGGCACAGCCCAGGCGACTTGTTTGTCCAGTCATGATGGCACATCACGACCCTTGTAGATGTTTCTGCATGTCTGAACATGTGTCAAATGAGTAGAATGAGCGAAATACAAGGTAAGTTAAGGAAAGACGCGATGAACACTAACCCAATAGAGTTCAAGAACTATTCGCTTAACTGGCTCATCCCAGGAATCGTGGTATGGAAATGCCCTAAAGTCCTCGATGACCTCGGAGTATGAGACAAGTGAAACTACCCGTTCAGTTTATTGCTACACCAAAGGATAAGCTTGTATCAGGAGAGACTGGCGAGTAAAGAGTTAAACGCTGTGGTTACACACCGCGCAAAATAAGATTGTGGTACAATCGATTGGCGGAAGCTCTCTGGCTTTATCATTCAGACAGACCTAGCATCTGGTACCGATTGTACGAGGTGCATATCTTCGGGGTTCCGGTCGAAGTCCTCCCTGGAGACGAGAGAAAGGAGATTTTCCGGGGAATTGTCCACGAGAAAAGTTAAACGGCAATTGTATCGAGAAGAACAAGAGGAAGAAGAGGTCGGAAGATTTCATGACTTGCGGCGAGTCACGGTGCTCAGCGCTCAATGCTCATGGCAGTAGCAGCATCGTCCACCCATTGCGTCTGCCGCTCTGCCCAACTTGAAATTGGCTTGTTCCGTGTCCCGCAGTTTGCCGGGAGTCGGGACGCGGAGGGGATGGACACGTGACAGACGCGTCCCGAACGGGCCGACGACGGTCGTCCGATTCTTTCAAGTTGAACCTGGCAGCCAGCCCAACAATGTACATTTCGACGATCTGACTCGTATGGCCACCAACTTTTCCCTCCATCGTAATGTCGTCTGTTCCCGTAATAGAATTGGCCGCCACAAGGAGGACGCAGTGGACCCGGTCTTCCCTGACACCAGCTACCGTATGAACCGCTACTGCCGTTGAGCGCTTTGAGCCCTCCTGTTTTCACCCTCAGGTTCCTGGTTAGCACCATTCCGCGACTTCGGTGGAAGGGACAGCTGCCGCGGAAGAGGGACCGCCTCATGAGACCGCCTCACTGACCGACTGTAACAGCCAAGAGAACGACTATTTGTCCTTTTCCCCATCCCCGATGCAAAGCAAGACTCGTGTCACGCGAATCTCTTGGCCCCGGTGTTACCAAGTGCACGTGTCACGCCTGGAAAATCTTTCGTCCCAGAAATACTCAGGATTGGTGAGTGGATCTCAGTGGTTATGGCAACGATCCACTACCCCATCCCCAAGGAAAGGGAACGCCCTCGTTTCATCCCGACCTCCAAACCATCCTTTGCTGATTATGCACCCGAAACTTTGAGAAATACGGAAGAGTGTTTGCAAATATCGACGGTGATACAAAACGTATGGTCATAGTAGTGGGTGAATTGACTGGAAATGATCCGTTAGAGGTATCTCCTTGACTATACACTATCTTCAGCAATATGTTCTACCTACCCTTGATTCCATACAGGGACTATCTTTCCGCAGTGACGCCCAAAGCTTTCCGCAACACCTATACATCCCTTGGACATCGTACATCGATTTCCCGACCCTGGGGAGCTACCTTCGACCCCTTTTCTAATAGCTTGGAAACGTACATGACTCCGTCATCGTCCGTCGTCCTTGGTCAGAAGGTCACCGGAAATCACAGTCACTGCAGGCGGTTTACCGCCTTGCTCCGAACCGGCGTTGACTGTGACAGGTACTTGCAACTCAGTAATACTGTAAGTGGACGATGCCTAGCCCACATTTGACGTTCCGTGAGCAAACACAGCGAAACGCGCAGCGAAGATGTCGCAACAGGACACCAAGGCGCTGAGAACGATGTGCGCTTGCTCACCAGCGGTCGTTGGGTTGCCCCAGACGGCATTATGTACACCCAAGCAAATCAGAGGTGGTCATTTTTTTCCGCTGATTCAAAACCAATATTGTAGTAGTGTCGCGTAGAGCAGGAGGGAGAACAGATGCCGCTGACAGTGGGACGATCACTGATGACTACAGTAGTTGGGGGGTATATGCGTGGGCCAATGACAGAGAGACTACCACTCTAGTGGTGCGAAGACGAACGCGACACCTCACGGTTGGGGCACGTACTGTACCTGAAGTTGAGAAGAGAGGCAAAGAATAATATTAATCACCAAACATGTAGCCATGTGACACTTTGAGAATAAAAGTGAAGATACTCGTCTCGAGGATGGGAAGGAAGGATCACTGGCAGCGTATTACAGTGACAAATCAATATGATATCAGTCATTGTGATTAGTGGGTAATATATACAGTACAATGGTATTGTATCATACAGCTACTGTATGCTATACAAGCCTCAGTTTATGCACACGGTACCGCTCGCTCGCTTGCGAACAGGACCCGGACTCCAGCACGTCATATATTTTAAAATTTCGCTAAATCCCTTGCACGCATGCGACCGACTGAAACGTGCATCCCGGGGCAAACTGTCCCCCATGGCTCGAGCTCCTGTCTCACCTCTAAATCTGTGAGCACAATCCCTTTCCTTTGATCATGTAGCCAAGGTGGTTGGCTGCGATAATTAAGATGCCAACGCAAAGGGAAGGTAGACAAAGAATGGGGAAGAAAAGAGAGAATGGAAGAACAAAAAGCAGGGCGGAGAGACGAGAGTGAGCACAGACGACAGTTCCGTGGGACTAAGCGAAGGCGTGCGGATGACGGTTCCACGACACGAGGCTAAGACGGGTGAGAAGCGACAGAGAGTGAACAAGAGATGTTTGCGCGCGACGGTCTCACTATATCGAAGGAAAAGGAGTGATCACACAGGAGCAGAACATGAGGAATAGAGTTGGGGATGTACGACGCGATGACGCAATCCACAAGAGCGGGAAGCGTTGTTTAAATACATGCGCCACCTTCTGGGATTCATAACAAAGTAAGGGTATTGTGAGAACGAGGGGGCGAAGGCGAAGGCAGGAAAGTGATGCGGAACGAAAGAGGTAATGGTGCCGGCGTTGTCGGGGGAGGCGGTGACAGAACGATGTCAACGAGGTTGAGGCAAGAGGGAAAGTGCTCCGTATGGACAAATGATAAGGCGATGCGAGCGCCGGGCCGCGGCGACCACCAAAGCAACGTCGCGCAGGTTGTGTGAAGTCACGTCACCTTACAGTACTCACTGCGGAAGTGACTTTATTTTCAGTAGTAAATCTGATAGGAAAAATGACAAAATGACACGTTAATCTGACTTGTTGGAAAAACCAAGCATAATCTGACTTTGAGGCAAGCTGATGTAAGTGGGACCAAACACCATGTTTTTTCTGATACAAAACCAATGTCGGCTTTATGGCCTTGACCGATAATCTGTGTCTTTTCCCCCCCTCTTTTTCCTCTTGTCTTCTTCTATAATCACCTCATAATCCAACTATGATTTACTCCCAAATAGTAAATTGTACTCTTTTCATGGTCTGCTTGGCTCGTCAACAACGTGTGTCCTTTTTTTTTTTTCTCCCAAGTCGTTTTCCCTCTAACAGCCATCCCATGTGATTCTGTCGCTGTGCCACCAACTTGACACGTCAGCCTTGCCACCATACCTTGCCTCTGCCTCCTTGTTCTTCACCTCTGTTGCCCCCTGTTCCTCTTGTTCCTCTCCTCATTTGTTGCCTTTCAAGTCCCTGTTTGCCTTGCCTCAAGCCCTGCTGCTGATGTCACACGGATTGCCTGCCTTTGATGGCCCCTGCCATAAGTGTATGCCACCTTGATAACTGTCAGCCTGTCATGCACATCGAGCTTGACACCCTGAATCACTGCCATTGCAGTGAGTGCCCTGAATTCTCACTTTCTCTCTGCATCCTGACCTGCTGCTCACTCCATTGCTTCCCCCCCTGTTTTGTCCAGTCTCACCCTCGGATGAGAAATACTTTCTGTCTGTTTGCGATTGCCCTCTCGCCCCCTGTGAGTACCCCCGACGTTCTGATCAGTTGCATCCTCTCACCTCTCCCTCATAGCCTGAATCATGACCGCACCCATCCCCATTGCCATGCCGCCCAACCCATTCTCTTCCCTCCCAGTCTCTCCCTCCCTCTCCCCCTTACAGCCCAAGTGTGTTGTCAAATGAAAAAATCTTGCTGTCCTCAGATGTGATGGATGGCGTCGTCTTCCCTCACTGACTGGGAGAGTGCCCCTATTTTCTGGCCATTGCCTCTACATGATGTTCCCTGGCTCGAATTGCAGTTGTGCCTGTCCCCAGAGCTGCACCCATCCCCATTGCTGTGCCCCCTGATGCGTCGTCTTCCCTCCCTGTCCCCTCACTGGGTGAGTGCCCCCATGCCATTGACATCTTGACTGATTTTTGCTGGCCAGCCCCATCGCCGCTCCTCCGCCCCATCACCCATCACCTAGCACACCGGCCCCTGCCTCTTTGACCAACACCACTGCTGTCGAGCTGCCAGCAGCATCAGGCCCATATACGGGCTACTCAGTGCGTCTTCCTTCACCCCTGACTCGCTTTTGCCTGCTCATGTCCCCCTGCATTGATTGACGCAGCCCACCCGCTCTTATATTTTCTTTTGAACTCACACACAGACTAATCTGTCGGTGGTATAATACACATCCCAGTCTGTGTGGAAGTGTGCATCTGATTCATGGGTATTGGACATGCTGAAGGATGTGGACCGATCTTGCACCGGTGAGTAACCTCTGACACATTCCAAGGTTTGATCTTCCTGAGTGCCCCTCAATGCAGTGATGCCTGTGAAGTCCCTTTGGGCTGCGGGTTCGTCATACATGGTGGTGGAGAGTGTGAAGGAGGGAGGGGGGGGGAGGATGATATATGGACACGTGCATATAATGATCGTCATGCTTTGATTCTACTTTTTTTTCTGACTGTAATGACACCATAATCTATGCTTAATCTGAGTGTCCGTGCAATTTGAGTGCATCTTATTCTGAGCTTAAGCTGATGTGTGATAAGCTTGCACGTGAATAATCTTATCATAATGACAGTCTCGGGCAGAGGCTTATCAGTGTGTCTTTATTGTGTCTTTACCCGTTCTCTTCAGAGTCAGATTGATAAGAAAATGTCATATCATTCAACCTCAGAAAATGGTGTCATTACATCAATAATCTTACATAAAACAGATGCGAAAATAAAGTCACTTCCGCAGTGAATGCTGATCATGACGACTTTGCCATGTCCCCCCTTCTCAGGATGTGTGTGATCTCGTGGCATGAGCTTCCTGCTGCAACACTGATCATGACAACTTTGCCATGTCCCCTTCTCAGGATGTGCGTGATCTCGTGGCATGAGCTTCCTGCTGCAACGCTGATCATGATGAATTTGCCATGTCCCCTTCTCAGTGGGTGCGTGATCTTGTGGCATGAGCTTCCTGCTGCAACGCTGATCATGACGACTTTGCCATGTCCCCTTCTCAGCCTGTGCGTGATCTTGTGGCATGAGCTTCCTGCTGCAACACTGATCATGACGACTTTGCCATGTCCCCTTCTCAGCGAGTGCATGATCTCGTGGCATGAGCTTCCTGCTGCAACGCTGATCATGACGACTTTGCCATGTCCCCTTCTCAGCGAGTGTGTGATCTCGTGGCATGAGCTTCCTGCTGCAACGCTGATCATGACGACTTTGCCATGTCCCCTTCTCAGTCTGTGCGTGATCTCGTGGCATGAGCTTCCCGCTGCAACGCTGATCATGACGACTTTTCCATGTCCCCTTCTCAGCAAGTGTGTGATCTCGTGGCATGAGCTTCCTGCTACAACGCTGATCATGACGACTTTGCCATGTCCCCTTCTCAGCAAGTGTGTGATCTCGTGGCATGAGCTTCCTGCTGCAATGCTGATCATGACGACTTTGCCATGTCCCCTTCTCAGCAAGTGCGTGATCTCGTGGGATGAACTTCCCACTGCAACGCTGATCATGATGAATTTGCCATGTCCCCTTCTCAGTGGGTGCGTGATCTCATGGCATGAGCTTCCTGCTGCAACGCTGATCATGACGACTTTGCCATGTCCCCTTCTCAGTTTGTGCGTGATCTCGTTGCATGAGCTTCCTGCTGCAACGCTAATCATGACGACTTTGCCATGTCCCCTTCTCAGCGAGTGCGTGATCTCGTGGCATGAGCTTCCTGCTGCAACGCTGATCATGACGACTTTGCCATGTCCCCTTCTCAGGATGTGCATGATCTCGTGGCATGAGCTTCCTGCTGCAACGCTGATCATGACGACTTTGCCATGTCTCCTTCTCAGTCTGTGCGTGATCTCGTGGCATGAGCTTCCTGCTGCAATGTTGAAATACGACAACTTTGCCATGTCTTTTTCTTATTGTAGGAAGAGTCTGATCTCATGGCTACAACTTCCTCTCATCATCCTAATGATGGCTTTGCTATGCCTCCCTCTCAGTTTGTGCGTCATCTTGCTATACACTACCTGCCGCGACGCTGAAGGGCAGCTCTGCCTTCTCCAGCCATTTTCAGGAGGTGTGTGATTTCTTTGCAAGAAGGCCTTCATTTCGCTGATAGCACTCCTGTCTGCTTTCTTCTTACTTTTGGAAAGTATGTCATCCTCTGTAGCCCTTACATGATACTTACTGCAATGTTCCCCAGAGTCCATCACATGGTCGGCTGTTGGGTACATGGTACTGTACTGGTACACTGTCACAGATCTAACGACCTTATGACCCTTCCCTCTATTCAGAGTCTGGACCGATAGCTCAGCAACCTGCAACATCGTCACGACCTTTTTCGGATGATATGAGTTCGTGTTCTATTTCCTCGTCTTCCGGATGACTTATATTATTCTGACATGTGCCAATGGAATAGGCGAAGATGACCCTTTTGAAGAGTGTGAGGATAGAATGGAAGAAGTCGACTGAGGACAAGTGACAAAGCAGCCAGGGGCGAGGAATCGGTGCGGGGTCAGACTGTGGAATATGACCTGGACTTGGAGTGGAATGAGTAAATGGAGCCTATAGGGCATTTTACAGCAAAAGATGGGGTAGCCGTCTATACAAGCAGCCTTGTATGGTTGGATATGTTTTGGCCATGGGACGTTAAAGAAGGATGATGGGAACAAAAATGAATGAGAATACCTGATCCCCTAGCACAAAGCCGAGTACCGACTAGTTGACCATCGATGACCAATCATTGATCCCGTCACCAGCACAAGTGGAAAGGGATGATAACACGATGCTATCGACCGTGTACCATTTTGGAGCCATCAAATGTGTTTTTCACCTTCTGACTGTTTCAATCAGGAAGTAGGTATATTGTTATTCGTCTCGTGGTCTCCACTCTTATACTCACACATCTGATGACAAGAACTTCGACCCTTCTCTATAAAAAAAAAAAAAAAAAAGAAAACCAAAGAAACCATCGCGTGCCAGTGTTCCCTACGGAATCCCCACGTCGCCATCCAGTTCTGGCCCACCAGCGACCTGGATCTCATGCACACTCTCGCAAGCGACACCCTTGAGGATATTGGCAGGGCCCTCTGCCACTACCGCCTCGAGCTTGGCGGGACTCTTGACAAGCAACAATTCCGCAAGGCCAAGCACGTTGACGCCCAGCCGCTCGCCCAACACGGCGAGCACGTGAGCATCGTGCCGTCGCGGGAAAACATACATGTGTCCCAGGGTGAGTAAGGTAGGGCTCACAAGGTTTCATCCAATGTCACATGAGTGTGACACTGTGTTACATGATGCACAGCCAAACTATTTCAATGTCTGCTGAATGCCTGAACCTTATGCCCAGTACTGTGGTTCTAATTGTCGATCTACCAAATATCAGATAATTCCACCTAATACCAATAAAAGTTCCCTTTTCCCTCTCCTTGCATTTCAAAAATTCACCTATCATCCGTGGCAGCTAGTCAAGTATCATTAAAGGACTAGCAATGGTAGAGCCCAATGGTGTAATGGTTATAGTGTTTTGCTTACATCAGTGAGCAGGGGGGGCTCGTCGGTTCCATTCCATGTGGTGAAATATATTTTTGATCTCCCACATGTCATGTGATACAAATTGAAGTCCATGCCATGCTGTTGGAACTCAAAATTTCAAATGGATCCACCCACCAAATCCATGAGGTCCGCCATGGGAGACACTGATTTTTGAATAACTCCTTCAATAATGTTTTTATCAAAAATCGGCCACAGCATAAATGACTTAAATCTAATTATCTGGCTTTGTGCTGTGGCATTTTTTTTAAAAACTTTTTTGTTGGAAAGTTATTCAAAAATTTGTGTTTGTAATGCATTTTGTCACTTTTATCACATGACATTGGATGAAACCTTGTGAGCCCTACCTTAGCATGTTATACAATGGCACGCCGGGTGGGTAGTCCACTGCGTGGCACACGGTCGAGATGCATAGCTCGAGCAGATCGAGGAATGCCATGCCCAGTGCTGTCTCTAGCTCTTCACATTTTGCCATTGCGGACAAGGGCCGTGCCAGTTGCCAGACGTGGTTCGCAAAGGGAAGGCCTGACAGCGCAAAAGGCTTGTCTGCAGTTTTGTCTCCCCAGGGTAGAGTTCTTTATTTTGTTGAGGGTTGTGTGTGAAGGGGAAGGTGGAGGGAGTTGGTTAGGCGCTTCTAACTTATGAAAGTGCCACAATGAGGATACCGACCATCTTTGTCAATGTGGGTGGCCCTGGCAAGACACTCAATGGGTGGGCCATCCTCGTTTTGTGTGGGAAAGAACTGTAAGTGCTTGTGCGGCTGACTCACACCACTAAGGTTGCCACCTTCCAAAGCAGAGTGAGGAAGGAGAAGGAATCAGATTTGATGTTTGGACCAGAGGGGTGAGGCAGAACCATGGGTACAGATGCTTTCCTGTATCGCGCGCTGCGTCCAACAAAAGATACACCTGGACGAGATCACTCGGCTTCAACAGCGATGTCTGGCTTTGGAATTCTAAAAGGTCGAATGGGGAGGACCCAAAAAATGCGTCAGAAAAGGGAATAAGCCATGCTATGGCCCCCCTGTTGCTACTTTATGACACATAGTGGGGTCATGGTAACGCACTTTTGGCGACTAGGAGAAAATGCCGTTGTGGGAGGACATACATGTGCCCCAGCGTGAGTAACACGTTATATGAAAGCGCACCAGGTGTGTAGTCCGCCACTTGGCACACGGTCGAGATGCACAGCTCGAGCAGCTTGAGGAGTGCAGTGCATAGAGCTACCTCTACCTCTCCAAGTCTTGCTGTCGTGGATCATCAGCAAGATGACACGCAGCTGGAGTACTGGAACTTCTGGAGTTGCTGGGCAACTGGTCCCAGTCATCCCAGGCTGCGATCTCCTTTGATTCCACCCATTCCAGCCAACCTAGTCTTCCAGTGACGCAATCTGGGCCCAGGTCTCCCAGAAATGAGGAATTTTCCAGAAATGAGGATTTTCCTATTGGTTCCACCAACGCCATGTGGAGTGAAGGCTTCCACCAGTGCCATGTTAGTTCCACCAGCACCATGTGGAGTGTCGGCTTCCCTGTCATTGTAGTACTGAGGTACCATGTCTGAGATATCACTGCATAAAGATTCCTTCAAGTGTGGTGTAATTTATAACATGTCAACAGTGGATGTATACGCTCCACCCTGCGGTCGCTGCCATTTTGGTACTCAGCCTGTAGCGATGTGCCATAACTTACTCCCTGCTGGTGAGCTTGGCAATGTTGGCAAGTTCCAAGACTTGCCCAGGGTCTTCGATGACAGTGTTGATGCCGTGTGCGCATGTGGTGTACCCTTGCACATCGTGATGACAAGGCTGTGCTGTTTGAGCAAGAGCACAGGCATTTGCACAGGCAGGTCATCATGTAGTGTACTGTGGGCTGTGGCCGTTGCAGCATGGCACTTTTGGTGTTGGTGGCCACAGTGTTGTGGTGATGATAGCGGTGATAGCGAAGGTGATAATGGCAGATGTTGGCAGCAGTGGCAACAGTGACTCAAGAAGTCGCATTGCCGAGGCGGGGTGATGTGATGGCTATGTGTGATGGCGACAGAGCAAGGGTGTATGCGGCCAATAACGCCGGTGCCAGCACAACCACTGAACAGGCCCGCATGTAGGCTGCACTGTAGGGCGGATGAGAGCACGAGCCTGGCACAGTCGTGAAGGCTGACACAGACACAAAGGAAGTCAGACCCCTGGGCCTTGACACACACAGATGAGGGGGAGTGCTTCCAGCCTGGGTGCTGCACTTGCCATGGCCAAGGGCACCGCTGGCATCGGATCTGCTGGCGGGGCTGATAAAGCCACCGTTGCAGCATCTGAGGCGTTGAGGCCCTGGGCGTATGGCAAAGCAGGGGGGGAGGGCAAGTGCGAAACGTCACCGCAAGGTGAGGCCTGACACCAGGTCGACGCACCGCTGCAAGAGGGCGAGTGAGTGCCTGTTGAGTTGGGGAGGATGCGTCGTGAGGGTCACTGACGGGTTGGGGCCTGCAGCAGGAGGGACCTGTCAGGACACAGAAATAATGCGACCCAATGAAGGGTACTCACCTCTGAAGACTGCAGAGGAAGGGGCATGTCGTGACATGGGAAGATAGCGACCTTGCGAGGGGTGCCGATGCGCTGGGGCCTGCAGAGAATGGGCAACAGTGCGACCAAATGAAGGGCGCTCACCTGAGTCACCTCTGGAGGCCACAGACAAGGCGATAAGTTGTGACACGGTAAAAAGGCGACCTTGTGAGGGGCGCCGACGCATGGAAAGAAGTGGCTGAGCAAGTGGTACATACAATCTGAAGACTGCAGAGGGAGGGACACATCAGGACACAGAAAGATAGTGAATGGACAAGGGTACTCACTGTCTGGACTGCAGAAGGAGGGACACGTCAGGGTACAGAAAGAAAGTGACTGAGTGATGGGCACTCATGAGGGAGCGACTGCAGAGTGAGGGTCTTGTAGATGAGTGTGGACAGAGACTATTGAATTGCACACTTCAAAGCTTCACATGCACGCGACCGCAATGAACCACAAGCCACGTGACTTGGATTTGGATCAACAAACACTCAACAAACAGACTGTCAGCCCTGCTTACCAATCGCTGTTGGTTTACCGAACCAAGTTCTTTTCAGTGTTGGTGTTGTCTTTTCCACATTGTGATGATGACCCACTCTCTGACTTTGATATCTACATTCTCGATGGCTTCAATATTGATGGGAATTCTGAGAATGTGGAAGAATCCTGCTGACTTTTTGGAGAAAATGGCCATTGGAGTAAACTTGCTGTCGCTCCAGTTTGCATGGACATAACCCAGTTTCATTTACAGTGACCAAGTTGGAAAAGTGCTGGTCCCCCTGTCACGTTGGTCCCTCCTCAATCAAGGTAAATTGTGTCACAGATTTAGAGGTCAGGCCACTTGGCCACATGGACATTCACGTACACAGACAGTTTACATACGATCATGGACAGTAGTTTACAGCGCGTGGCGCACTAGTGCACACCCACCCAATTGATTACATTAGCCACCCTCGTTTGTACACCCTCGTTTCTTCCTGCTTTCCACTTTAGTTACTGGCACTCTCACGCCTTCATATACACCATCGTTACCGCCGATGCCCCTCAGTTCGTGCCCACTCGCACGTGTACTGAGGTGAGCTTACTTATATTCCCTTTTCCCTCTCAAACACCTGTGCTTACAGTACATAGCACAGCTTTTGCTTCCCCTTCCCAGGTGACTAATATATATAGTTCGTGCCCACTCGCGCGTGTACTGAGCACAGCTTTTGCTTCCCCTTCCCAGGCCGCAAACCTCACGCGCAATCCCTTGCACTCATACTCACATCCTCTGGATTGCGACAGGTTATGGGCCCTGCCCATTCCACTAGGTCAACTACCGCTGCTCCTTCTTCTTCTTCCAGAACACCTTCCCCTGCTCCCAAAGCTGCTTCTCCCTCATCCCCCAGCACCAAGATGTCGTCCCCTGCCCCATTATCCGCACCCACATTGTCCTCTTTGCTCCACATCGAACAACTCAGCACCAATGTCCCGCACCTTGACATTGAAGGCACAAAGTGGACAATATTTGCACTTCGCTTCCCGAAAGCCATGATCGCCGCTGGCCGTTGGGGCCATTTTGATGGCTCCAGCCCTTGCCCCGTCCCGAAGGATTCACATAATCCCACCAACAAGGAAATGCAAGCAATCTGGCGATGGACTTGCGAGGACCAGATCGCGGATTATCTTCTGGATCAGTGCATCCCCAAGAAGATCGCCCTTGATATCATGGGATTCAGAACGACTAAGGAACGCTGGGATTACATCAAGAAGCGTTTCTTGGCCAAGAGTGAACACGCCAAGGCCGACCTCTACCAGGCGTTCATCGACATGAAGTGCCCCAGGAACACCGACATTCGGGAATTTCTCAACAAGATGAGCACCAAGCACCACGAGCTTGAGGCAATTGGTGTCACCGTCTCCGACATCAATTATCGACGCACCATCTTGCGTTCCCTCCCCGACCACCTCTCAGCCTATGCATCCAACACCCTCATGATGCTTTCTCTCACAAGTGAAGTCACCGGAAACCCCATCGATATGGACAAGTTGCTCAGCAACATTTCCGACAAGGCTGACCGCGCGAAACTATGGCACGCGACCAGGGATCAAAGCCAAGGCAAGGGGAAGAAGGGCCAGACAGACAAAGCCCTCGCCGCCACCACCTCCGAGCGCGGCGGCAACCGCAGTTACAATAACAACGGAAAGAAGCGTCGCAGTGGAAAATGCCACCACTGCGGCAAGGAGGGCCACTGGGTCCAAGAGTGCCGCACCAAGAAACGGGAGGAGGCGGCAGCTACAGCAGCAGCATCAAACCCAAGCAGGTTGGCAGCGCAGGCAAACGCAGGCAACAGCAGCAAGCCCGAAAACAGGCCTGTGGGCTCTGCTAACGTCGCCACCATCGACAACTCTGATGACGGAGACTTCTGGTCAGCCACCGCCAAGATTGTCAACTGGTACAACGACCCAATGATGGGCGAGCCAGAATGGTGCGATGAAGACGAGTACACCCCCCACACTGATTTGGAGGGCAAGGGGGAGGACATTTATTGGCCCGATCCAGAGGGGATCACCTGGGATATCGAGGAGACGGCCAGCGCAACAATCGCGCCTGCGGAGGAGGACGAGAACACCCTACCTTGTGCTAAGATGTACGATTCTGGTGCATCGCGACACATCAGCCCTCACAAGGCTGACTTTACATCTTACACACCTCTATCCCCCCCTCTCTACATCAACGCTGCCAACAAGCATAAGTTCCCTGCCATTGGAACAGGAACTCTTGTCGTCAAAGTCCCAGCAAACGGAGGCGAGTCTGATCTTGTCCTCAATAATGCGCTCTACGCGCCGTCCGTGTGCTACACGCTGGTGTCGATTGGCACACTGGACAAGGTGGAGGGATACACCTTTCACATTGGCGGAGGTCGCCTCCAAATCATCACCCCGCGCGGTAAACCAGTCGGCGAGGTTCTGTGCAACCCTCGCCACCTCTACAAAGTCAAGCACTCGCTTGAGTCCACATATGCCACCGAGGACATGTCAGTCATGGAACTGCATCGTCGCCTTGGGCATATCTCCATCGCCACCACCCGCAAACTTGTCGTGAGCAGAGCCATCCGCGGGATCAAGCTTGATCCCGACACGCCTGAAGTCGACTCAGACTGTGAGGCCTGCATCATCGCCCGTGCCACATGCCTCCCCATGCGCAAACCACACATCAGCACACCAGCCAAGAATTTTGGGGATGAAGTCCACACCGATGTGTGGGGACCCTCGAAATCTTCAACCAAGGGCGGCCGCCACTACTTCATCACCTTCACAGACGACGCAACTCGCTTCACACTTGTCTACCTGATGAGCAAGAAAAGCGAAGCCCTCAGAGCTTACAAGTTCTTTGAGGCATGGGCGATCACTCAGCAGCACAGCACCAGGATCAAGGTGCTGCATTCGGACCGCAGAGGTGAATACCTCAGCAAGGAGTTTGACGAACACCTTGCAGCAGCAGGCACAGCGCAGAGGCTCACAACGCATGACACGCCGCAGTTGAATGGCATCGCCGAATGGCTCAATCGGATGCTCCTTGAGCACATCCAAGCCCTTGGGCATGCAAGCGGACTCCCACAGACGCTCTGGGGTGAAGCATTGCGGCATGCAACATGGCTCAAAAACCAGACAGCCATGCGCACGCTGGATGGCAAGACGCCTTTCGAAGTGCTGTACAGGACTCCACCCGATCTCTCGGAGGCACGCCTATGGGGCTGCAAAGCTTGGGTTCATGATGACACCGGATCCAAGCTGGATGTCCGTGCACGCAAAGGCTGTTGGATCAGCTTCGACCTGGACTCACGGGCGCACAGGGTTTACTGGCCCAAGTCCGACTCTGTTAGTGTCAAGCAGAACATCTATTTCACAACGGCAGTTCAGCTCAAGGGGGAGGAATTACAGGTGCCAACCGTGAGCAGCGAGCTGACTGCCGCACTGGACACCTCCACATCTTCCAAGTCAAATTCGGAACCCTCACCCTCAGCCCCCAAGCAAGTCCAAGAGCCCGACAATCCACCAGTAGAGCTGCACAGGAGCATGCGGATCCGCAAGCCATCACGTAGAATCCGCGACTTGGAGTCCAGAGAAGGTGTCACCGACCTCCACACACAAGCCCTCAAGGCCTCCGCGGGAGACCCAGAGGAATCAGGGGGAGTGTGGGCAATGGAAGACAATGCCCCCACACTGCTCGAAGACTTTGACGGCATGGAGTTTGTGTTCGCGGCAGAGACAGCAGATATGGAGGCCCTCAAGCCCCACACGCTCGTGGAAGCGAAGCGCAGACCCAACTGGCCACAATGGGAAAAGGCCATCGAGGAGGAGCTGGCCACGCTCAAGGCCGCCAGCACATGGAGATTGGAGAACGCGCCGCCCGGAGCCAACATCATTGGCTTGAAGTGGGTCCTCAAGGCAAAGAAGGATGCAGCCGGGAACATTGCCTGCTACAAGGCCCGCCTTGTCGCTCAGGGATTCAGCCAGATCAGTGGTGTCGATTACAATGACACATACATGCCGGTGGCCAAGCTCACATCCACGCGCGCGGTCATCGCCATGGCCAATCACCTCGGGATGGAGATGTACCAAATTGACATCAAGGGTGCATACCTCAACGGCGAGCTCAACGACAATGAGGTGCTGTACATGCAGCATCCTCCTGGGTACAAGGCCCCTGATGCTGGCATGCGCGTTCTGTGCCTTGTCAAGACCCTCTACGGGTTGAAGCAGTCAGGCTGCTGCTGGTACCAGAAGTTGTCCAGTGTTTTCCTTTCCCTCGGGTTCAAGCAGTGTGCTGTGGACCAGGCCATGTACTTCCAAGTCATTGTGCACAAGGGTGAGCTTACTGTCGTCATTGTACATGTGGACGATTGCACCATCGTCGCTACCACCATCCGCCTCATTGAAGAGCTTAAGGCTGGGCTACGCAAGCACTTCGAGGTTACTGACCTCAGAGAGCTGCATTGGATGCTTGGCATTGAGGTCAAGCGTGATCGCTCAGGTCGCATGGTGTACTTATCACAGCGGGCATACATCAATGCCATCCTGCGCCACTACCACCTCTCCGACCTCAAGCCGCTTTCCATGCCCATGGACCATCAGGTCTGCCTCTCATCAGATCAGGCACCCGCAAGCGCAGCAGAGTGCACGATGATGCGCGATGTGCCCTACCGCAAGGCAGTCGGTGCCCTCAACTGGGCAGCGTTGGCAACACGCCCAGACATCGCCTTTGCAGTCGCAACAGTCACCCGTTTCGCAGCAAACCCCAGGCCTGCCCATTGGGAGGCCGTGAAGTGGATCTTCCGCTATCTCTCAGGCACGTGCGACCTGTGGCTCACGTATGGTGAGGCCAACACCCCCTTGGAGGGTTACGCAGATGCAGACAGCAGCATGGCTGAGGACCACCACGCCATCTCTGGCTATGCATTCCTCATTGACAGCGTTGCCATATCATGGTCCTCGAAGTGACAGGAGATTGTCTCCCTGTCCACCACTGAAAGTGAGTATGTTGCAGCGATGCATGGTGGAAAGGAAGCCCTCTGGCTTTGCAGCCTCATCTCCAAGGTCTTCGGCAACATCAAGGGCCCCACCACCCTCTTTTCGGACAATCAGGCAGCCATTGCGTTCACATGTGACAACCAATACCATCCACGCACAAAGCACATTGATGTGCATTATCACTGGATCCGCTGGGTTGTGGAGAAGGGGTCGATCCGACTTGTTTATTGCCCCACAGATGACATGGTTGCCGATGCGCTTACCAAGGCCCTCCCCTCTGCAAAGGTGAAGCACTTCGCCTCAGCCTTTGGACTGTGCGCGAAGTGAGGGGGAGTGTCGCAGATTTAGAGGTCGGGCCACTTGGCCACATGGACATTCACGTACACAGACAGTTTACATACGATCACAGACAGTAGTTTACAGCGCGCGGCGCACTAGTGCACACCCACCCAATTGATTACATTAGCCACCCTTGTTTGTGCACCCTCGTTTCTTCCCGCTTTCCACTTTAGTTACTGGCACTCTTGCGCCTTCATATACACCGTCGTTACCGCCGATGCCCCTCAGTTCATGCCCACTTGCGCATGTACTGAGGTGAGCTTACTTACATTCCCTTTTCCCTCTCAAACACCTGTGCTTACAGTACATAGCACAGCTTTTGCTTCCCCTTCCCAGGTGACTAATATATATAGTTCGTGCCCACTCACACATGTACTGAGCACAGCTTTTGCTTCCCCTTCCCAGGCCGCAAACCTCACGTGCAATCCCTCACACTCATACTCACATCCTCTGGATTGCGACAAATCGCTCTGGTAGTTCTGAAGGACATTAACCCAGTTTTGTTGACAGAGTCCTTGGAGGGTAGCCAGTCCCCCCACTGGTGCCACTGTTGGTTCTCCTGTTGGTCCCCCCCATTGGTCCCTCCTCATTCCAGGTAAAATAACTCTGGTAGTTCTGAAGGACATTAACCCAGTTTTTGTTCACAGAGTCCTTGGAATGGAGCTGGCCCCCCACTAGTCTGTCAGTCCCGCTGTTGGTCCCGCTGTTGGTTCCTCAATCCAAGTAAATCACTCTGGTCACTCTGGTGTCAACTGGTGAGAGTTGGAAATCTGTATAGTTTGAGATTCCATGCTAATATTGGGGTGGTTCTTTTTATTTTTTTGTTACAGCTTTTTGCCACGCTTCACAAATGGAGGAGCAGGGTCCACAAACCTGTCAACTTTACCACAGGTACCCTTGATGATGTCCATATGGGACATGTCCCTTTTTACTGTTGCCTATTAGCACCAATATAACTGTTTTGTTCAAAGAGATGATGTGTGATTATGTGCAAATATCCAGATCTACCGGTAATTCCACTGGACATCCTGAATTATGAACTCACACTGGAGCCAGGT
>Ga0307510_10001040_pt1 | contig 29420 bp, 41 predicted proteins | sample 12_EM_MG_FD_207224 | JGI IMG/M metagenome (GOLD analysis project Ga0307510, IMG submission 207224) | Populus trichocarpa ectomycorrhiza microbial communities from riparian zone in the Pacific Northwest, United States - 12_EM | ecosystem: Host-associated > Plants > Roots > Unclassified | place... | reverse complement strand
TCATCGAGATTCCTGATAAAGAAGAGAGGAATGATAAACTTAGTAAGTGCTAAACTGGGTTGAGCATTGTGGTACTTACAATATCATAGAGCTAGAGCAACTCAGCAAGGACTGGAAATCCCCAATCTATGCATTTTATCACCCGATTCCTGATGTCGCCTATGTCAATGAGCGGTGTTGCCATGAGTTCAAGTGTGCTGGACGCGGATGCAAATACAAAGCCAGACGTTACCTTGATACAAAAGACAAGTCCTCGACAGGGAATCTGATCAAGCATGTACGCGCTTGCTGGGGTGAGGAGGCCTGGGCTGTAGCAAATAAGTGCAAGGATGCAGCGGAAGCAAGGGTCATTGTCACAAAGCCACTAGCGAAAAATGGTTCAATCACCAAAGTCTTTAAGAGATTGGGAAAGAAGGTGGTCACTTACTCAACCCAGATGAACTCAAAGAGTGAAACAAGGTATGCCAGATATTGATAATCTTGATGAGAAGGCTAATGTGGCTTGACAGGGCTGAGATTGTTCATTGGGTATCAGAAAATTTTCAGCCATTCAAGATTGTCAAAGACCACAGGTTTCAATCCCTAATGAAGACTGGGCGACCAGAACAATACATACCTTCAGCATCTACTGTCTCTTGGGATGTGAAATTGGTCTTTGCACAAACATGGGAGTGCATGGCTAAGATGTTACAAGTAAGATCCCATGGGCCATAGTATAAGCAAAGTGTTAATGACTCACATACAGGAATACAACGGAGATATCAATTTTGCAACTGATGCTTGGTCATCACCAAACCACTATGCATATGTCACCTTTACTGCGCACTTTGAGGTTGAAGGCCAGCCAATTGCCATTGTCCTTGATGTCGTTGAGGTCCCAGAGGTGAGATCATCAAACAATGGCTACAACGATGACTGAATTCATGGCAGTCACATACCAGTTTGAATCTTGCTGCAGCATTCACTGCAGTTCTTCAGGACTTCAATATCAAATATAAAATACTATCAGTTACCTGTAATAACACCTCAAACAACGACACCATGGTCACAGAGCTGGATAAAATGCTTATCAGCTTTTCAGCCATCAACCGCACTCAGTGCTTCACTCACATCATAAATCTTATTTCCAAGTCCTTGCTGCACCAATTTGATCTGAAGAGAGACAAAAAAAGTGGTAGGGAAATTGATGATGATGAAAAATCATTGTTGGACTTGGCAGGTGATATTGAGGGTGAGGAGTATGACATGGCAAAGGAAAATGACACTGCCAATGAAGAAACAGCGGATTATGATAACCTTGAGGGATGGGTCAATGAGGTTGCCACTTTTACCCCTGAGCAGCAGGCAAATCTGGAAGCATCTGTTCGGCCAGTCAGGAGAATGTTAGTTAAGGTGCAGCAAGACAAGTCCATGAGGCTTACTATAACCCTAATGATTTTCACATAGCTCTGGAAACTTGCTTTTAAAATCGTTCATTCAATGACAAACTTGCTGCCTGGATGGAAAGCATGTCTCAAAGACCTGGGCTTGGCAATCAGGATAATGCCACGGGATGTTTCAACTTGGTGGAATTCGACTTATGACATGCTGTGCTTTGCTATTGAGTATCGAAAAGCGATTGAGAACATGACATCTGAGCATAAAAACAACCTTCGGCAGTTTGAGTTGATAGAGGACAAGTGGGTGGTTGCCACCCAGTTGAAAGACATACTGGAGGTGCATGATTCGTTTGGTGATTGTGATGTGATGTGATGCATCACCCGTTAGATCCTGAAGGAGGCAACACTCTATTTCTTGCGCGGAACACCCAACCTTGCACTTGTGCTACCTGTAATGGATTATATTGATGGTTTTTTCACAACTGTGATGTTGCCCAGCAGCAAGAATAGCATAGCCATTTGTGCTGCCATCAAGGTTTCAAAGAAAACGCTCAACTGGTACTACTCACTTACAGACTATTCAGAAATCTATCGCATTGCCATGGGTCCATTTCCACCATATTCTTATCCTCTTGTTTTGGCAGAGCCTCACACATCTAACTTTTCCAGTCCTTCATCCTTGTCACAAGTTATGGTATTTCAAGGTGGCTGGTTGGGATGAAGAATGGGTCAACACTGCAAAGGACCTTGTTTGCAAGCAATTTGAGTTGTGGTATTCTTCACAAACAGTGGAACAAGTTATGACACAAGCACCTGGAGGCACTCAGACTGAAGGCAGCCAGTCAATGGTACGTCACAAGGATACTTATGTGCATTGCACCTTGCTGAATGTGCAGAATAGTCCAAATGTCTGAAAAACATTTTTGATGATCTTGCAATTCTGGCCCCTATTCATGGCACTGTAAGGTAGAATCAGCATCTATGTGCAAGTTGAGGAAAGTCCCCAGTGATGAGAGTGATAGGATAGGACCAGAGGCCACATCCCCAACTAGTGAGAATGCACAGATGATGAAAATGGGAGAAGCGTAGATGTCAGTGTATTGATACCAATGCTAACTAGTGTCTTGAGGGGTCGATAAGACAAGGTGGTGGCAACACAACAAGCTGAGGTGATGGTGAAGATGAGCAGCAGAGTTGAGGAGCAATGGTGAAAGCAAGGAAGATGTCGATGGTGTTGATGAAGAAGATGGTAACAGAAGTATGACAAAGGCAGAGGAGATGGTGAAGGCGAAGGCAATGACAGAAGGAGACAGAGGTGGCGGAAGCAAGACGTCGACGCAGTGAGGACTTGAAGTTGAAAACAAGGTGCAAAAACAAGAGTTCAGAAAGACGGTTGCGGCACAGCAGGCTTGCAAGCATTGGTCATTGAAGCACACAGAAAAAGGAGGAGGAAGATGGGCCACAGTTGCCTGACCTTTGGTGAGGCCAGACGCAGGGGTATTTATACGCAGCGCACACATGATACAGCACAGGTACTCTACATGCAGAAGTAAGTAGATGGGGAAAAAGGGAACAAGATGAACAAGGCAAAGGTTCTGCTGGCAACAAACCGTGTGGTGTCATATGCAATAAAAAGTCAGTGTCTAAAAACAAGAAATTTTACTGAATCATCATGAGGTGCATAACATCAAGTGTGACCACAATGAGGGTGAGGAATGTTGCAGCAAATATGATAATACAATCTAGATCAAAAGGAGCAAATGAAAAATGGAGAGCAGGTGAGTCTAAGTTGAAATAGGGCAGAAAACATACACAATAAAAAGCAAATATTCCTATAAACATCCCAAAACCCTTCCAACTTTTGAGGAGTCCAGACCGAGGAACGGTTGGTGAAGACAGCATTAGACATGTATGATGTGGGCCAACGATATTCCAAGTCTTGACGTCAGCTGTGCGATGTGGGCGATCTGAGAGTCTTCGGCTGAGGTGGCTGGTGCACAATGAGCAGGATGGCTTTGACTTCTTAAGGAAAGGCTTTGATCTCTTGACAACAAGGGTGAGGGGCAGAAGACAAGAGGGACAAGGACAAGGAGGCAGTGTGAGAGGAGGAGGAGAGGAGAGGAGAGCATGTGAGAAAAGAGCGATGTGGTTGAAGTTGGGCTTGGACGCATTGATGCAGGCCAATCCAAGGGGCAAAGTCATGTGTTCATCAGCACATACAGGGAATGGACTCACGGATCGAGAGAGCAGGCTACAACTCAGAAAACATGGCTGTGTGGCATGCTTCTGCTCATTTCTGAGGCTAGTGCATGTGCCAGCCTTACAGCACCACTCTTTCTAATGAACTAACTTTGTACCTCAACACTGAACCTGAAAATGTCAAGGATGCTGTTCAGTGGTGGTATGAGAAGCACAAAACCTACCTGCGGCTCCATCGAATGGCACTGGATTATCTGACAATCCCAGGTATGTGCAATTATTGTATCCATCTTTCTTTTGGATTCTCATTTGCACCTCAGCAACGTCTGTGGATGTTGAATGTCTCTTCAGTCATGGTCGCCTTCTCTTGTTACACACATGTAGCCAACTTTCAGTGGCTTCAACACAGGCCCTGTTATGTCTTGGGTCTTGGAGTCTTCTGGGTTTGGTTCGGGATGAAGACGTTGAGGCTGTCTCTGAGATGAATAATATTGATGCCAAGGCAGAGTTAAATAGATTAGGTCACATTTTGCAAGCTTGATAGATACATGTGTTGTGTATGTGGTAAGGTTAGCACCTGCACTGCACCGTAATAATGAGCACCATTGACCCTGTGATATCCACCATGGCACCTCTGCATTCATCTCCAACACACCCACCTACTACTTGAACTCAAGCTCAAACTTAGATCGTCTCATGCAGTGAACCTGAGGGCACAACAGGAATGCCCCAATGACAGGTGCCATGGTCATAACTCTCTGCTGTCGGGAACTCACTACTTATGGGTAGCAAGACTTGATGACAGTGTGAAGTTGAAGGTGACTGATCCAAAGGAGCAGCAGGGAGATGTTGAGGAGGAAGAGGCAGAAAGCGAGGAGAGGCAGGACTGTATAGAACGGGGGGCGGGTTGCTAATGATGAGGGAGCTTTGTGAGGCTCCAGTGTGGGGGTAGACAAGAGAACAGTCTGAGGACTGTTCATACAAATTTGCAGGTCTTATATACTAATACAGGGTGGTCTGTGCGTAGTTAAGGGTAGGCATAATCTAGAGAGATGGGTGGACATGTGCCCCTTTAGGGCAGGTAGTAATACAAGAGACAGGTGAGACTTGAGCTAAGAATAGACACAAACTAATAATAGATGAACTGCGGACTGTGCTGCAGTTCCACAGTAAGTCTTGTGACTTCATTGATTCTTAATCAACTGTTGATCATTCCCACAGTCTTCCACATGTGGATCAATGGACAAGATGCACATAGAAAGCATGCATGATCAGGTGATTGTGTAGATGACCAATCCCTTGGTAGGTCATGTGTTAGGTTCCCACAGTCATGTGCTGTTAAGTCACATGCTTGCTTGAGGGCTTGTAGGTCATGTGATGAGTCACATGCTAGGTCATGTGGCAGGGATTTCCCAGGGTCACATGGTCAAAGATTCTCTTTGGTTGCTGGTCTTTGACCAGGCTTTATTGTGGGCTCAGGAGGATGTCGGATAGCCACTTGGCTATAGCTGGGTTTAGGGGCGGTTCTTGTGGGACTTGTAGGGGTTTGGACTGGGTTTCTAGATGGCATGGACTTTGTCCATGACAGTATCCCCTCTTTAGGCTTCCCTTGCTCCTGCAAGGCTTGTATCCCCTCTTTGGATTTCTGCACAGCTTTCTGTGTAGCTTTGAATTGTTCAACAAGTTCTTTGGCATGTGTCAGCTCTTTAGCTGGGATCCAGGTACGGTCGGCGTCTGTATATCCTTTCCAGTGGACTAGGTACTGCATGCTTTTGCGATTTCGCATAGGGCGTGACTGGAGGATCTTCTCGATCTCGTAATGGCCTTCTTCTTCTCCGACTATTTCCAGAGGGGGACGTGCAAAGTTAGGTCCATGTGCAGCGGTCTCTGTGTAGGGTTTCAACAGGGAGTTGTGAAATACTGGGTGTATTCTCATCTGTGGTGGTAACTTGAGTTTGCAGTTTATGGGTGAAGCCCAAATGACCTTGAAAGGTCCATAGCAACGTGGTGCAAGTTTTGCCTTTGGATGGGTAGTCTGTAGATTGGTGGCTTCCAAGAGTACAAGGTCGTTCTTGTGGAATATGTGCGACGATTTAGCGGGTCCTCCGCTTCTCATTTCTCATGCTGCAAGGTGTAATGCTGCAGTGACTTCTTTGCACATTTCTTCTAGGTATTGGACATGTTCATCTGCACTTTGCAGTCTGGTCTGTAACTGTAGTGGGGGTTTGAAGGTCAGGTGTATCCCGTACCAGACTTTGAAAGGGGATTTATGGGTACTACAGTGTGGCCGTGCATTATGCGCGAATTCGATGATGGGAAGTAATGTGGCCCAATCGTTTTGTTGGAAGTTTCCACAAATGCAAAGGTATTGTTCGATTTCTTGGTTTATGTGTTCAGATTCTCCATCTGTCTGTGGATGAAACACTGTTGACAATTTTTGTTTAATTCCCAGTTTTCTCCAAAGTTCTTGTGTGACTTGTGCCACGAACTGTGGTCCTTGGTCCGAGATAATTGTCAAGGGGAAAACTGTGTGTTTCCATACATAGTCAATTAGTAGTTGACTTGTTTGCTCGGCTGTGATTGTTACAGCTCCTTCGATTTATCAAGCATTTATGCAGTTAAGTACCACTTAACGACGCGCATTCGCTTATATCAGCTCTCCTTCCTTATTAGTACGATACCCGGTCTGCATTACCACTTTCCTGCATTCTCAGACTTACCCATTATCTAGATACATAGCAGCTATCACTTAACGCGTACTAATTACATTACAGCCACAGTACCTTCCTATTTCGACCACTACTCCCATGCATTACATCAGCCATACTGTACAAGTCACTTCGACTCATTCAGAGTCATACCTCTCGGTATATCTCTAACGCGTGAAGCAGTTCTCCACTGCGGACTGTAATCTCTTTTGCATATGATAGTTTACCTTAGTAACTACTTACTCATCCATTACCAAGGCTTGCTACGCATTCCTTGACTCGTTAGATAGATGACTAGGTAGCTCATGTATATAAGACCTCCTGAAGAGCCCCCAACTCTCCAGACTTGGTCTCTGCAGTAATCCCAGGACCTAAAGCTCCTTAGAGCGTTCACTCCCGTTCCCATCCCTCTAAGCAATCCTCTCGCGCTCTAAGTCAAGCACGTAGAGTCTGCTATACTATCTAAGTTAGTCTTAACTTAGCTTTGCACTAAACTGTGCGACCTTTTATAACTAAAGGTAGACTCTAAACACTTACCTGTAAGTACTTGTCGCAGTCCTTACAAATACGCAGAGTCCGTGCGTAACAGTGATTGTCTTGTGACAAGGGGCTAGGATGATAGCTTTGCTATGACAGTCGACAACTGTAAGGATACTATTGTATCCATTTGATACTGGCAGGTCTACAATGAAATCCATGGTAATTGTTTCCCATATTCCTGTGGGGATTTCATTTGGTTTCAGTGGAACTTTGACTGGGGGTTTGATCTTGGTGGTTTGACAAGTAGCACATCCTTTGATGTATGCTTTTATGAATTCCATGATTCCAGGCCACCAATATTCTTGCATGATAAGTTCGATGGTTTTCCACTGTCCTGGGTGTCCCATTATATTGTCATGGAACTGTTGTACGACTTTGCATCTCATGTTCTCATTGTCCAGTACATAAACCAGTCCTTTGTGGAGGAACAATCCATTTTTGTAGTTCCAATCTTGTAATCCTTTGGTGACCTGTCATGGTCCACTAGTAATAAGCTCTTTGAGCTTCTTTCCCAATCCAGTAGAGTTATCTTTATTGATAACCTCTATTAGTGCTGCATGTAGTTCTTCATCCATTCCTGTGGGGATTGCTGTGTTGTGTAAGGCGCATAGGTGGAATTGCTCTGGTTTTAGCAATAATTTTCCGGGGTCAAGCAGAACTTGTTCCGCATTCTCAGATGCTATCCCCTCTTTATGGTCTGGACACCTGGACAGCCCATCTGCTTGATTAAGCTTGCCTGGCTTAGGAATGATGACATAATCATATGTCCCCAAAAGGATGGACACTATGCTTGGCAACATGTAAGTGTTTGTTTTGTGGTGAAATACTTGAGGTTCACATGGTCTGAAATTTTTTTGGTCTGGTGAACATTACCCTGTAGGTAATGGCAGAAATGTTTCAAGGCTTGGACAATAGCCAAGAGTTCCTTGTTGTGAATCTCATAGTTCCGTTCTGCAGGTTGTAATGACTTGGAGTAGTATGCCACCAGGTGAGACCAGCCAAAGGCATCATTTTGTTCAAGAATGGCTCCTGTCACGTAATCGCTTGCATCCATGATGAGCGTAAAGGGCCTGTCGTAATCAGGCAAGAGGAGCACTGGCGACGTCATAAGGGTGTTTTGTAATGCCATGAAAGCTTTGGCTTGAGCAGTTCCCCATAGGAACGGCATGTCCTTTTTTGTGAGATTGAACAAAGGACAGTGTTAAGGCTTCAATGGGCCTTGATAGTACAACTTGTACTAAGAGGTGAACTGGTGGCGAGTACTTGAAGAGGTAGAAGTCTCTAGTGTTGCTAGAGACGACTCTGAAAGGCTTATGTAAGAGATGAGGGAAAGGGGAGGCACTTGGGGAGCTTTCAAGAACATTGATATTGATAATCAAGTCAAGCTTAGGGCTTGACTGTCGAAATATGGGGCGCTTATATACAGGCACGGTCGCGCACGGACCATGGTCACTAACATAGGTACTTCTGATCAAGAGGGGGCTATCTGTATCGTATGGTAATCCGCGGACAAGTGCTGCGGTCTGTATGAGTCGAACAATGGGGAAGCGGATGAGGACAATGGAGAATTGGACAAGTTGCCTAATTGATCCTAGATAATGGCAGCGGGCGCTCCGAAAAGAGAAGCGTCGTCATGATGCGATGACGACCACAAGGTTTGAAGGTGATCCGAGGAGATCTGATCTCTGTGTGCCCAATATGGTCTAATGGGCATCTAGTGTAAGCAACTACCCTTTAAGGTAGTCCGTATTGATGGTGACCCAGTTAAGGGCCATGTCATTGTCTGCGTTGTCTGCGGAGCTCTGCGTGGATGAGGGATTGCCTGCGGATCCTCCTGAGGAGGTTGACTGGTGCCCTGGACTCTGGGGCGGAGTGCTGGCTATGGGCGACAAGGCTGAAGGGGTGATTGACTGATAACTGCCTTCATGACTGGTACGTTGTTGTATGGGCACTGAAGAGGGACTTGTAGGTGACAGAGAGTGCTTGCAGGACACAGGACTGCTGGGCTGAGTGAGGTATTCCTCCCAGGGTGCGATAGGGGACTCTTCTGGGGATAGGGTCTTTATATGACCTCCGGGGATGTCAGGTTCATAGTGAGTGGCTGGTTCTGGCTCTAAAGGCAGTGTGTCCTTCATGGGACTGTCTGGGTCTTCCAGTGGGTTCTCTACTGGGGGTGGTTCTTGGTACATCTCCATTGAGGAGTAGTCCCAATGATAGATGTTCCAGGGAACAGGGACAAGGGGCAGGACTGGTGGCTGGTCAATAGGTGATAATGGTTTGGATGGTTCACTGGGCGGTAGTGGTGGCAACTCTGGTAGAGGTGCTGGGTTCAATAGTAATGGTTGCTTAGCCATGAGTGGTGGTTTGGGCATGGTGACAAGGAGGGGGTCCAATGAGGATGAGAAAAATTGGGGTGGATCATAACAGACGGGCCAGGGCAGAGTAATTTTTGATGAATTGTCGATAAAATTTACAAAAGCCAAGAAATTCCTGTATGTTCTTGACTTTGGTTGGTGTAGGCCAGGATGAAACTGCCTTGAGTTTGACGGGGTCCATGCGTAGTTCTCCTTCCAAAATGATCAAACCCAGATATTCAACGGATGTCTGGTTAAAAGAGCATTTTGCAGGTCACAGATAGAGATCCAGGTCCAAAAGGCACTGTAATACCATGTGTATATATTTGATGACTTTGGCGATGGTATGCACAAAGATCAAAATGTCATCTAGATAGATGACAATGTGACCTGTATCAATTAGATCTGCAAGTTTGGTGTCCATGAAGGTTTGAAAAGTGGCAGGAGCATTGCATAGACCAAACATCATGACAAGGGACTCAAAAAGGCCCATAGGTGTTTTAAAGGCCGTCTTGTATTCGTCGCCTTTGCATATATGAATATTATTGTATCCCCATCAGATGTCAAGTTTGGTAAAGAATTGCGCTCCCAAGAGTTTATCGACAAGTTTGGGGATTAAGGGTATTGGAGCTGCATTCTTTTTAGTGATCGCATTCAGCGGTCTGTAGCCTTGGATGGGTTGTAGTTTCCCATCTTTCTTATCAATGAAGAAGAAGGAGCATGCATCAGCTGCTTCAGATCTTCTTAGAGTGCCTCATTTCAGGCCATCAGTAATATATTTGTGTAAGGCGACCTTCTCAGGTGGTGTCAATCTGTACACCGAAGTTTTCTTCATAGTTTGTCCTGGAATAAGGTCGATTTTGTGGTCCCATGGTTGGTGCTTCGGTAATCATTGTGCTTCTTCATCCAAGAAGACTTTCGCGTATTTTCAAAATTCCAGAGGGATTTCCTTGGATTTAACTTGCTCTTTTGTAGCAAGGCTCATGGACACTGTAGTCTGTGCAACCATGGGGTTTTTGCAGTGGTTCCGAACTGGTAGTGATGGATTGGAACCTCATCGTATAGTTGGGCTGTGACCAACTTGGTCTTTAGACCTGAATACGTCTTGAGTAGTCGGACTGTGACCAACTTGTTCCTTGACTGTCCTGTGACATGACACAGTGACATCAAGGTCTGGCATGAATTGTTCCAGATGGGCTCTAATGTGCTGCGACACATCAAGACCGTGACTTGTAATATCTAGGATATTGTCGTCTTGGGCTTCCCATTGATCCTGTGGGAGTAGTTGCCATAGGGCAGGGTCTCGGTTACAACGATCTAACGTTTCGATGTCACTGGGGTGACAATGAGGAGGACAGTGATCAAATTTGATTGTTTTCACACCCCAATCTATGCTTGGGTTGTGTGCTCTTAGCCAGTCTGTGCCTAAGAGGATTTCGTTTTGGCCAATGTTTGTAATGGCGACTTTGACGGTTTCCCAGTGATTTGGATCAATGCTCATCCCCATTCGCAGAATGGTGGCATAGCACATCGCTCCTTGTTTGTTTAATGTTCCATCAACATTAATTGGGTACACAGGGCGATCGATGGCATGAGTGGGTATTGAATATTTCTTGATAAAACTGGTGTTACAGTAGACGCCTTCAGCACCACTGTCCAGTAACACATGGGCATCAAATTGTTTCCCATTGAGGTTGATTCAGACTTTTAATTGGAAAGCTGGAGACTTTATATTCCGAATCATATGTGGTGGTACATGGAGAATCTTGGGAGATTGAAGACATTCAATCTTACTAGAAGTATAACGGGATATTGGTACATCTCTTCTGCAAGATGCCTTTACAGAAGAGAATCTTGAAAAGATGGTGCAATTGTGTCACCAGTGGTGTCGAGATCCTCAAGAGGAGTGAAAGAGTTATGGAAAGCACAAGTAACTCTGCTTCCACTATCACTCAGGCTAAGTTTGTCCAGGTTGTCTTCTGGGATGGTGTCCATTTGTCAGACTTTTGGAGTAAAGGAAGTTCCGGGCCTCTTCTGCCCAGGTGCTTTACAATCGATGGCTTTATGCCCTTGTTTACTGCAATACATACAGAGGTTGTTGTCAAAGCGGTATTGTCATTGTTCAGGGGTGAGTTTCCCATGTTTCTTAAACAGGGGATGGCACTGTCCTTGGGTGGTGTTAATTTCTGTGTTACTGTTTTCCGCAGATAATTCACGAATTTGGGGGTTACATCCTTGATGTTGGTTTCCTTGGTTGCCCAATGGTTTGGCATACATACACCAATTTCTGTTGAGGTCTTGAGCGCGTTCAACCAGTTTGGCTAAGGTGGCTGGTTGTGGTGACTGGGAAGCAATTTTATTGCTTATAGCTCCATTGAGAGCATTGTGGAAGGTAAACATTTTGGTGTTTTCATCCACATTGGCATGACATGCATGTTGGCTCCATTCTTGGTACCATTCATTGAATTCCCTACTCCCTTGTGGAGTAGCATGTAACTTGGAAAGTGCTTCCAACTCCATTTGAGGTGGAATGAATTGTGCTTTGAAGGCATCTTTAAAGGCCTGCCATGTTCCATAATCGGTGGGTTGGGCTGCAATGGCCATGGCCATTCGATTACTAGCCCATTCTCCGGCAGGGGTGTCCTGTTTAAAGTAGGTCAAGGCAGACGCTACTTTCTTGTGATCGGTATTGAATGTGTCTTTGTTCACTGTGAAATAATTCTTGAGGATATTCCAGAAGGCTAATGCCTTGTTTCCCTGGCCATCATATAATTCGGGTGCCATACCGATGAGATGGGGTGTGTTTGCTTGTGCCATTGGTGCTGCGACGACGGGTGGGGGTGGCGGCGGTGCTGGAGGTGGTGCTGCTGGTGGACCTGGTGCAAGTGGGTGATGTATAACTGGCGGTGCAGCTCCTGGGGTGTTTCCGGTCAGTGGTTGCGCTGGGGGCTGGGTTGGTTGTAGCGGGGTACTTGGTGCAGGTTGAGATGAACCTGATGCTTTGGTTCTAGGTGTCGGCAGGGCAGGAGTGCGATGTTTTCCCTTTGATACTGGTGGTGTGGGGGCCTGGGTGGTCTTGACTGGGAGTAATCTGGAACTACTAGGAAGCAGACTTGCTTGGAGATGTGGGGTGCTTGGTCTAGTCTGGAGTTTCTGGATTGCCAAGGTAACAGTGGTCTCTGCTCATCGTAAGAGGGATTCCACATGTGCTGTATCATCTTCGTCATTTTCCCCAGGTATGATTTGCTCCGCTTCTTCTTCTGATTGGTTGTTGTCTGATCCTTCAGAGGTGGTCTTCGTGTGTTCTTCTGCATCAGAAGTGCTTGGACTTTCGAAATGAACTGTCTGATGATTGAGATAAATCCACTTGTTCTTGGATTGATGCCACTTGATGAATCTATCTTGGTATAATGCTGTTCCATGGAACACATCAAATTCTTCGATTTGGTCTTTATGTGAGAAAAGAACCGCAAGAACGTTGGCGGTAACTCTTTCTCCATTGTCCAAGTATCTCCAAGAGTGTCCTGGTCCTTCACTGTAGGTGGCGTAAGTAGAGAACACCCCAAAGAGGACTCGATTTCCTTTGTTGTTTGCAGCAAAGGCATCGTAGTAGATGGCTGGTACATGTTCTTGTTCTTCTTTGGTTAATAGGAACTTAGTAGCAAAACTTGATTTGCACTGTTCCCACAGGTTCATATAAGAGTGACTGTATATGAATTGCCCTCCCAACTATAGAATACAGTACACTGTTTTGACAGACAGGTAGACTCAGTAGAATGTTCTGAGTCAATGAGTCTGTAGTCTTCCAGTATACCTTCGTTAGTAATAGAGGTTCGGTATTTCCACAAGAAACTGTTGAAAATGATTGGATGGGGGGTGACTTTGAAGAGGTCTGTAAAGAGGTGATCGATATGGATATCTGGGCAGTATTGGAGGAGATAAAGGCAATGTTGTTTGAAGATACATAGTTCTTCTAGTAGGAGTTGCCTTTGTGAGGTATGGGTCTTTAGGAAGGAATGGTTGAAACGGCATTCCTACTATGTGGTCAAATTGTCTTGGGCGGATGTCACTTTCAGAGACAATTTGTCAGCTTGGAGTACTGATGTCTGGATACACTGGTACCAGGGGTACTGGACTATTTGGTGTCCTATTAATTAGTGGTGTTGTTCGCCGGAGACAGTTTCTTCCTCTCTTGTTAGAGGGTACAAAGGTTTGGGGATCTTGGGCTGGTGCTGAACAATTTCTATGCACCAGTGTGTCGGTTGTAATGAACACCATCTAGGGGTCAGCTAGTGACTTGTGGATCCCAGAGAAGGAGATAGGACAGAGTAGGAGGAGTTCCTGGTTGTCAGTTGTTGTCACAGTGACAAATATTGATTCCACAACCACAATTGATGGCGGTAGCTGGGGATGCAAACTGGAAGTCTCTGGATCATTGGTATTTAGATAAAGGGGGTACTAGCTCGAGTGGTTCCCTCCAAGGTAATGTCTGGAGTGGTATCAACACTGTCCCAGTAATGATCCTGAACATGGATATTATTTGGCAGAGTCTGTATTCGCTCAAGTTGGGCCTGGTACTTGGATTCTCGACCCTGGGCATTGGGTTGAGTAATGGGGAGGGTGTACTGTCTTGGGTTGATAAGCACAAATTCATGGTTCTGGATAGTGGTTTCCCAGATGGCAGTGTTGAACAAATAGGAGTATTTCTTGCTATCAGTGTAAATGAATTGATATCTGATAGGTCCTGTTGTGAGGAGTCAAATTTCGTTAAATTCCACTTGAACTTGGGTTTGCGACAGGAGAAACTGGGATAGAAATCTAACTCTATTCCCTTGTCGAATTTGCGTAATAATTTCTTCCAGAAACACTGGTGCGCTGTAGTGCCAGAGGAAGGTTTCGTCATAGAAGAGGCTGATTTGGTCAGCAGGAGTTCTATTATATTGGTGGATGTCGGCAAGAATCCAATAAAGGGGATTTCTTCTTGCTGCTTCAAGAAGACTTGGGAGTTGGTAATCAATGTATTGATAGAAGCGGTAGCTTCCAAGGATTTCCCCAAAGGGTAATTGATCAAGAAGGGATTGGGCGATAAAGTGATGATCACTCCAATAGGTAAGTTGAACTTGATCTCTTAAATCAGCAATGGGAGGGAGTTGATTTTGTACTTGAGTTTGAACTTCACTTAAGTTTTCCACTGATAAAGAAAACTTAAAAAAGACCCTTTATTTTGCTTTGATCCTTTGTAAACTTACTAAGTATTACAAAAGGGCTTCTACAGGAGGCGAAATAAACTGGAAAGGGTTAACAGGGACCTGAGAAGTACAAGTAAACCAGGCAAATTGAGGCTGTGTATGTAACAAGTCCTCAATGCAAGTTGACCAATTTAAAAAGAAAATACCCTCCTCTGTGAAATGTAGGTGTCCACAAAGTAAGGCAATACATCTGTCTAAAAAGTCGTAGGCTACCAATGGGACTTGGCAACCTTCAAACTCTTGCAGCCACATGGGGGGGAAACATGAGAAAAGGAACTTGATGGAGTCTAAGAAGGATGACTCCAAATAACCAAAGGGGAAGTGGGCGGAATGGGGGTGGCAGCCAACCTTGGCACACACATGGATGGGGGGAAGTAGGGTACCGACGGAATGGATGAGGACGTTGTGGTAGATGGGGGCTTGGAATGGGGTGATGTATGCTGCTGGATAGTCAGTAATGTCGCTATGCAGTGGGATGAGGTGGAGGAAGTCCTTGTCTATAAATTCCTCTTGGGGGTACCAAAGTTTCTGGTTGTTCTGGTAAACAACTGTGTATTGGTGGGGATGGCGGTCATCAGCAGTGGTACAAGTGGGGGCAGCGAAAAGTTGCGGAAAGAGATCAGCAGCAACAGAGTTGGATGGCGGTTCGACAGGAAGAGATGGGAGAGGAGCAGGTGGCTGTGGAGTGGGGGGACAGGGGGACGGTACGCGGTGGATGGGGGCAAAGACGATGGGCTCTGGTAGTTCCTCGACAGTGATGTCGTTGAGGGGGATGTGGGCACGGAGGTTGTGACCAAGGTGGGCGTGTGTTATGATCCATCCAATTTTTCTCATTTACCCTACCCCTCCTTGGACACACCACAGGTCGTATCCTACAACCTAGAGCCAGTCACCAAACCATCAGTCATCTTCCCTAGTGCTTCACCACCAGAGCTTATGGGAAAGACACTGTTACCACTAAACCCACCACCTCTAGAGGATCTACCACCTAGACCAGAGAGGACCAGACCAGCTACACCAGAACAGACCATACCAGCCAAACCGCAATGGACCAACCCATCCCAAGTTGTTATGATGCGACCACCTTCCCCCGCAATGTCCATCTACCCAGACTTCGACCTGCCAACAATGCAGCCTCCTACCCCTATTCCCTGGAACATCCATTGTCGGGAATACTCCTCAATGGAAGAGTACCAAGAGCCATCCCCAGTATTGAACCCACTGGAAGACCCAGACAGTCCCATGGAGGACGCGCCACCCTTAGAGCCAGAACCATTCATTCCATATGAACCTGATGTCCCTGGAGGCAACACGCACACCTTGTCTTCAGAAGAGTCCCCTGTCATACCATGGCAAGAGTACCTTGTCCCAAACAGTCCTGTGTCCCGCAAGCACTCCATGTCACCTACAAGTCCCTCTTCAGCGCCCATACGCCGACGCACTAGTAGAGAAGGCAGTTACCATTCAATCACGCCTATTACCTTGTCACCCATAGCTGGCACCTCGCCCCAGAGTCAGGGCTACCAATCGACCTCTCCCGGAGGATCCGCAGACAATCCCTCATCCACGCAGAGCTCCGCAGACGACGCAGATAGCGACATGGCCCTTAATTGGGTCACCATCAATACGGACTACCTTAAAGGGTAGTTGCTTATGCTAGACACCCATTAGACCAGAATGGGCACGCGGAGATCAGATCTCCTCGGATCAGCCTCAAACCTTGTGGTCATCATCGCATCATGACGATGCTTCTCTTCTTGGAATGACCCGCCGCCATTGTTCCCCGGTTAAGGATAGATTAGGCAATTCCCTGATCCTTCATTCGCTCTCGCTCATTCTTCATTGTTCGACTCATACAGACCGCAGCACTTGTCCGCGGAGTACCATACGATACAGACAGCCCCCTCTTGACCAGAAGTACCTACCTTAGTGACCATGGCCTGTGCGCAGTCGTGCCTGTATATAAGCGCCCTGTATTTCGACAGTCAAGCCCTAAGCTTGACTTGATTCTCAATATCAACGTTCTTGAAAGCTCCCCAAGTGCCTCCCCTTTCCTCACCTCTTACATAAGCCTCTCAGAGTCGTCTCTAGCAACACTAGAGACTTCTACCTCTTCAGATACTTGCCACCAGTTCACCTCTTAGTACAAGTCGTACTATCAAGGCCTGTTGAAGCCTTAACAGCATGGATGGCGGCGTCTTGAGTGGTGGGAACTGGTGGTCAGTTCTCTTGCTCCTCAAGCTGGGCAATGGCCTTGTTGATGAGACCGAGGAAGCCTTCAGAAGTGGGGAAGTCCGGGGACGGGGAGCGGATGTGGTAGGTGGGGGACTGTGGGATGACAGGGGAGTCGGTCAATGGGTTGACCAACAAGATGCCAGGTGAAACAGCATCAGTGTACCCTGGGTACTGGAGGATGGGGGAAAAGAGGATGGGGGACTGGGGGGCAGTGACGGTGGCAAGGAAAGCGGGATTGTGATCCCCAAAGGACAAGGCGGGACTAGGCTGGGAGGGCAATGGGTAGTGGTGAGTCCAAGTATGGGTGGGCGACTGAAGGAAGTCTTTGATGGCTTGGCCAGCGGCTTGGATGTTGAGCTGGTATACGTTGTCAAGGTTGGACCAAGAGGCAATGGAGGAAGTGGGAGAGGACACTTCCGACGACAGTCAGCTTCAATAAGAGACTGTTCTAGTGTTGGGAACTCACTACTTATGGGTAGCGAGACTCAACGACAGTGCGAAGTTGAAGGTGACTGATCCAAAGGAGCAGCAGGGAGATGTTGAGGAGGAAGAGGCAGAAAGCGAGAAGAGGCGGGACTGTATAGAATGGGGGGCAGGTTGCTAACGATGAGGGAGCTTTGTGAGGCTCCAGTGTGGGGGTAGACAAGAGAACAGTCTGAGGACTGTTTGTACAAATTTGCAGGTCTTATATACTAATACAGGGTGGTCTGTGCATAGTTAAGGGTAGGCATAATCTAGAGAGATGGGTGGACACATGCCCCTTTAGGGCAGGTAGTAATACAAGAGACGGGTAAGACTTGAGCTAAGAATAGACATGAACTAATAATAGATGAACTGCAGACTGTGCTGCAGTTCTGCAGTAAGTCTTGTGACTTTGTTGATTCTTAATCAACCGTTGATCGTTCCCATGGTCTTCCACATGTGGATCAATGGATGAGATGTGTGTAGAAAGTGCACACAATCAGGTGATTGTGTAGATGACCAATCCCTTGGTAGGTCATGTGTTAGGTTCCCACAGTCATGTGCTGTTAAGTCATGTGCTTGCTTGAGGGCTTGTAGGTCATGTGATGAGTCACATGCTAGGTCACATGGCGGGGATTTCCCAGGGTCACATGGTTGAAGATTCTCTTTGGTTGCTGGTCTTTGACCAGGCTTTATCGTGGGCTCAGGAGGACATCAGATAGCCACTTGGCTATAGCTGGGTTTAGGGGCTGTTCTCATGGGACTTGTAGGGGTTTGGACTGGGTTTCTAGATGGCGTGGACTTTGTCCACAACATCTGCCTGGCGTTCACAAGCCAGCTCATCCTTTGTCTTTCACCCCATTTGTAGCGTCTGCACACCATTTTTCCATCTTATCACTATCGCTCCACCCACATCACCTGACCAATTACCTAACCTATCACCTGACTTGCACACCTAACTTGGTACCACACGACTGGGGAGCACGTGACCACTCCCATGACCCCGTAACTGATTACCTGACCTTGACTATAGATTCCTCACGTGACCAGGCATGTGACCTGTCACATGATACCATGTGACTTATCGTACACCTGACCAGTCAGGTGCCAGACCCAGTGACCATTCTCTGACATGTGACTCAGCCTACCATATTTGGCCTAACTAACCGTGTACTATATTGGTGGCCCATATAGCCACGCTGACTCTGACTGACTCCCGCGCACAGCCTCGATGACTCCTTCTGACTGAGTACTATACGACTCTTACTGACTCCCTCAGCTGCTTACTATATGCATGACTGATCGCTTACTATACTATGACTAGGTCATACAACGACTCATACTGACTAGTACCAGGTAGTATATAAGACCTGTACTTCTAGACAGTCAAGCCTTAAGCTTGACTTGAGTCTTGCAATCCTATCATCGTTACCCCGAACTCCTTTGCCTGTGTCTTCCCTCTCAACTTGTGAACCATCTATCTTCGCGTCTCTACCTCCATCAAGGGTAGAGGACAACTTGTAGAACTCGCATTACAAGACAGACACTCAAGTTGTAACACTAAGGGTGTTAGCCCAAGTACTTGTGTACCGACACGTGCACGCACCGCTCGTCCCTGACTCGCGCGCAACCAGAAGACACACGACTCACCGTACCCAATCGACTCAAGGACTGGTAGCTCGGGGCACCGGCCTGACTACCGCAGGAGGCTCTACCGCCTCACCAAGGATACGCGCAGAAGCCAGGCAGTGCTAGAGCGCACAAAGGTGTTGTGCACCTACAAGCACAACCCGTGGCTGACTAGGAGCCACCACACCATTGCCTGGTTTTCACAGACTCTTTACAAGGTAAGTGACCGGTCCATCACTTCTATTATGAGCCAGCTGGTGGTCAGTATACTTACCCTTCTTTCTCCATCCTTGTCATCACCATGCACAGCCCCTTGTAACCCCTGTGGACAACCTGCAGACTCCCAGCTTGTGGGTGCCCATCCTGCAACGCCCACACCAGCTACCCTCCCACACATCCAACCTCTCACATATCAACCTGCACCCCACAGTCAGTACCTTCAAGATGCTACAGACAAGCTTATCAACAAGGACCTCAACAGTGAGGAGCTTCAGACTTTGGAAGAGCTCCAAATCCCTGTGTACCACACCAAGGATGGTATGTCGAACAGTTGGCTCCATTATTCTTTGACTCAGCTCCCTTTTCAGGCTCTGACCTCTGAGAATGTGATGGCTCCGAGTCGTTGATGCATTCCATTTGTGACCAAATTCACATGCGAGTGCAGCATTATCAGATGCCACAACTGCCATGCCATGCCTTGTTACCAGTACAAGTGCCCATGAACTAGCAATTGTCATTTGCTGCAAGTCCGAGTTATGTCAGCCGCCCTCTCATAACTGCACACAGAAATTTGAAACCACCGCAAGACCAGTACTTGGAGCAGAGCATGAGCGCAAGCATGCGAGGGGTGAGAACAAAGGCCGACAATTAAATTTTCGATGACTGTTGTGTTGTCCGGACCTTTTTTGCAGTGTGTGTGGCGTCACGCTCAGGCTCCATTCGGGTTTCACTAAATTTCACTGACAGTTCAGCAACTCACTCAGCTCCTGGCCAACAGACAACTGAGTCAAGGCGCAGCGCCACTGTTGGGCACAAGTCTCATGCACCTATCCATCACCTGACATTGATAACCCCACCATTGCAATGGTTGCCTCCCCTTCCTCCTCAGTCCTTTCCAGCTCCAGCTCCACCCTGACACCAACAAGCTCCACTCCGAGCATAAGCACCATCACCCTGGCCACATACACCACAGCCATGACAGCATCAATGGTTTCGACACTGCCTGTTTTATCCCACCGCCTATATCTGCTCTCTGCCTCTGCCGCGCATGCAGGCATGTGATTGACATCATTGGCTGCGGGCCCTGACGCTGGGGCGATTAACCCCCCAAATATGAGTCATATCCCCGTCACACCTGCCATACTGCATGCCATTTTTGCCTTCTTGCGGTCACCAGGTAAGGAACATTCCCTCTCTCATGTTGCCTTTTTCAGGTCAGTCATGATGTTTCTCTTTTGATACTGATATAGTCAGATAATGTCATAGCGGTTATGCAGATTTTCGGGCTTTATAATTAGGTGTCTTGCAATTAGTCTGATGGCAAACCAAGGTCGAGGCATTTGCACAGGTGCAGTGCTCCTTGGAGTTGGTGTGTAGTGTCCTTCAGGTCTTGTGTGTAGAAGGGGAACATATGAGATGTCCATATAGATATCTAGCTGGCCAATAGCTCTTGTTTACAGGAGGTCCACCCACCCCTTCATTGGCCGGAGGCTTTTCAGACTTACCTGAGGGTGCTATGCATGCCATTGACTTTGGTGCTGGTGGCATCAGTGGCATCGGCCCACTCACCACACGGAACCTCAATGGATGTGGTGTCTGCATTATTGTTGTTAAGGCTGCAATGGGCCTTGATAGTACAACTTGTACTAAGAGTTTGTTCTGGTGGCAAGTGAATAAACAAGTAGAGTTCTCTAGTACTGCTAGAGACAACTCAGAGCATACTGGGTGAACAAGTAGAGGGTGGATGGGCAGATGAAGGGATTGACAATGGTTGTATTGGAAACCAAGTCAAGCTTAGGGCTTGACTGTCGAAATACTGATCGCTTATATACAGGCATGTCCGCGCACGGACCAAGACTACTAGGACAGGTACTACTAGTAGTGACAGGACTATCTGTATCATCATGATATCCGCGGCCAAGTGCTGTGGTCTGTATGAGTGTTACAAGGGGGATGAAGTGAGAGCAAAATCATGTCAGGGGATTGCCTAATCTATCCTTAACCAGGTACTAGTATTGACATGTCCTTCTTGAAAAGAGAAGCATCGTCATGATGGGATCATGATGACCAGATTTGAGATTGATCCAAGGCAATTTAGTTGCCGCACGCCCATTACGGTCTAATGGGCGTCTGAAGTAAGCAGCTACCCTTTATGGTAGTCGGACTTAATTGTAGCATCCAGACACCATTTTTCCATCTTATCGCTATCTCTCGCATTCCATCACCTGACCAATTACCTAACCTATCACCTGACTTGTGCACCTGACCTGGTGCCACACAACTGGGGAGCATGTGACTGCTCCCACAACCCCGTGACTGATCACCTGATCTTGACCCTAGACTCCCCATGTGACCAAGCATGTGACCTGTCACATGACACCATGTGACTTATCGTGCACCTGACCAGCCAGGTGCCGGACCCACTGACCATTCTCTAACATGTGACTTGGCCTACCATATTTAGCCTAACTGACTATGTACTATACTGGTGGCCCATACAGCCACGCTGATTCTGATTGACTCCCGCACACAGCCTTGACAACTTCTTCTGACTGAGTACTATACGACTCTTACTGACTCCCTTGGCTGCTTACTGTATGAATGACTGATCGCTTACTGTACTATGACTAGGTCATACAACAACTCATACTGACTAGTACCAGGTAGTATATAAGACCTGTACTTCTGAACAGTCAAGCCTTAAGCTTGACTTGAGTCTTGCAATCCTATTATCGTTACACCGAACCCCCTGTTCACCTGCATCTTCCCTCTCAACTTGTGAACCATCTATCTTCGTGTCTCTACCTCCATCAAGGGTAGAGGACAATTCTTAGAACTTGCATTACAAGACAAAGACACCTAAGTCTGTACACTAAGGGTGTTAGCCCAAGTGGTTGTGTACTGACACGTGCATGTGCCACTTGTACCTTACTTGCACACAACCAGAAGACACATGACTTACTGCACCCAACCAACTCAAGGACTGGTAGCTTGGGGCACCGGCCCAACTACCGCAGGAGGGGCTATCGCCTCACCAAGGATACGCACAGAAGCCAGGCAGTGCTAGAGCGCACAAAGGTATTGTGCACCTACTAGCACAACCTGCGGCTGGCTAGGAGCCACCACACAAGTCAAGCTTCCTACATAGGCACCTAGTGCCTTGAATGATCAACCTTGAGGATCTGCAAAAGTGGTCCACCAACACAAACACTGAAGCATCAACAGAACAAATGTCATTATCAATCACATACACTTAAGGAACTTGTAAAAGTTCTCACCCCCCCCCCCCCTGACTCACCCGAAGCAGTGAAGCGTTGCTTCTGCTACCTGACCCACCAACAAAGGACACCAAGCATCACAAAGGATCGTTCTACCAACGTACCAGGAAGAAATCCTACCAGGTCTTTGTAACAAGACATCGAAATAACCCAGTGCAAGCCCAGAGTGACTAATAGACCATCTTGAACATCACAAGGCCCTATCTAAGCCAAAGGAACGAACGGCAGTGACCAATAACAAGTGTGAACGTCACTAGATCATCAGATCTTACAAACTACATCCTATCACCCTGTTCTCCCTGACAAATCACCCAAGACTCAGCACCATATTACCTGGAGCTTGGACCGAACCCAAACAGGTGGGTAGCCACCAACAAACAAGTAAAAGAGGAAGCCCAAAATTAGGATCCTCGGAGCAATCCGCGAAGGATTGGATCAACCAACATCGAGTCAATGGTTGGTTGTCACCAGAAGACAAGCAGTGATGTCTTCAAGAAGGCAGATGCTTTAGATGCCTAGAGATCGGACATAGATCCACAGACTGCCCTACACTAAGGGAATGATGATGCGCTAGTTGCCAACAGATGGGACATCGCGCACAAGAATGCCCATTTGAAAATAACCAGATGTCAAACCAATGGTTCAAAGGAACAGAACAATCAAATTCCACCCTACAAACACTACAAATGCAGCTGCAGACCTGGGGGAGCAGACGCCCAGACTTAGGGGCACTACCAATGGATCAACTCCAACAAAGAATACAAGCACAGAAGCCCTCCCCTTGTGCCCCCAAAAGTGACCACGCTTGGGGTGGGGCTTGACCTAGCATCACCCAGGAGAGATTACAATGCTCCAGCTGTCAGCAAACCCGGTGTGATATCCAAAACTGCCCAATCACAAAGCTAGTGGCATCAACAACTCCACAAGAGGAGGAACGCAGGGCCAAAGAAAACCTGGCCAGCATTCTATATAATATCAAAGCAATGCCAATTGAAGATCGACAAGGAATGATTGTGGTACTCTTGGAAAAAGAATCCACAATGCCAGCTAGAATCCAAGTACATTGAGTAGGGTCAATCAAACCTATGACCAAGGAACAACTCTGGAAACGCCTCTGGCAACATAGTGCAGAGGAATGAAAGGAGATCGGTCTCCTCTTCAGACAAAGCTTGAAGTCACAAGGAACGACAACCCCAGTTCAAATACATATGCTCCAGATAATGGAGCAACAGGAAAAGTTGTCCCTGGTACGAGTCCGGGCGGTGAAAACCAAACCCATAACCAAAAAGCAAGTTAAAAAGAACTTGCAATGACACAATCGCAGAGAGCAGAAAGAAATTGCTCTTGAACTCCTTAAAGAAGTCCTGAAGGAACGACTCACACCATCACTACTGAAACTACAACAAAGCATGAAACCAGTAGTCATGGGAAACCTATCAGTCATTAACAATAACCCAATGAGTTGGGACAATCACATGAAAAGCACTATTGCTCACATACATGCCATAAGCACTGGGGACCTGACACGCAGACATCGTGTTACGCACGGACTCTGTGTATTTGTAAGGACTGCGACAAGTACTTACGGGTAAGCGTTTAGAGTCTACCTTTAGTTATAAAGGTCGCACAGATTAGTGCAAAGCTAAGTTAAGACTAACTTAGATAGTATAGCAGACTCTAGGTGCTTGACTTAGAGTGCGAGAGGATTGCTTAGAGGGATGGGAACAGGAGTGAACGCTCTAAGGAGCTTTAGGTCCTGGGATTACTGTAGGAGACCAAGTCTGGAGAGTTGGGGGCTCTTCAGGAGGTCTTATATACATGAGCTACCTAGTCATCTATCTAACGAGTCAAGGAATGCGTAGCAAGCCTTGGTAATGGATGAGTAAGTAGTTACTAAGGTAAACTATCATATGCAAAAGAGATTACAGTCCGCAGTGGAGAACTGCTTCACGCATTAGAGATATACCGAGAGGTATGACTCTGAATGAGTTGAAGTGACTTGTACAGTATGGCTGATGTAATGTGTGGGAGTAGTGGTCGGAATAGGAAGGTACTGTGGCTGTAATGTAATTAGTACGCATTAAGTGATAGCTGCTATGTATCTAGATAACGGGTAAGTCCGAGAATGCAGGAAAGCGGTAATGCGGACCGGGTATCGTACTAATAAGGAAGGAGAGCTGATATAAGCGAATGCGCATCGTTAAGTGGTACTTAACTGCGTAAATGCTTGATAAATCGAAGGAGCTGTAACACATCGAATTGCAAAAGGATATGCAGCACTGGCAGCTAGAATTGAGGAACTCAAAGAGCATGAAATCAACAAGGAGCTGGCCATGAAAGCACAAAACTCCCAGAGAATAAAATGGGATCATCAAACCATCTCCCAGCAGCAAATGAAGCTGAAGAAATTGGCCAAAAGGGATCCCAAGCGAGGGCTACAGAAACTGAAGGCATACAAACTGGAATGCCAAGAGGTAGCATGCAATGAAGGCTGACTCCTGCAGAACTCAGGAGTAACCTTCAAACCAAGTGACCTGCTTGAAAATCAAGAAACGAATGCCTTGTACATTCCCATGCATACATGCACCAAATTAGGCACCCATGTCCTATCCACGCTCATCGACACTGGAGCAATGCAGAACTTCCTATCTGAAGATGCTGCAAAACAGCTTGGCCTTGTCTGGAAGAAGGATGATGTCCCAAAACCCATAACAAACGCAGATGGATCCAAGTGTGGATCTGGAATGATCACCCTATACTATGATATTCCAATAAAGCTTGATAACCTCTGGAAGGAGGAACGGTTCTATCAAGCCAAAACCAGAACTGACCAAGTGGTTCTTGGTATACCCTGGCTAGCGAACTTCAAACCTACAATCAATTGGATGGCAGGGACCATTACAGAAGTACTAGAGGTCCCACTGCACATGCCAACATGGAAGGTCAAGAAGAAGACCAGTTGGAATGACAAATTATCAAAATCTGCACCATGCTCCACCAAAGAAGAAGAGCTGAACTCTTGAATAAATAGAGATCAAGAGAAGGAAGATACTCCAGGGTCTGAAGAGCACTGTCCCAATCAGGGGATTAGGCCAAGTGGGGACCACAACAAGCAAGTAACCAAAGCACTAGGGGATAAAGATACCCTCCCAGACCTAGCCACACTTCAAATAAAACTAGAAGCATGGAAGGATGAATGCCAGGATCAACTGGAACGAGATCTAATCCAAGATTATTTGGAAGATCTGATATGTGCATCAAATAAGTAGCTACTACCAGGGCACACACAGGAAACAGGACCTGAATGCACACAAAACGGCACTGGAAAGGCAGATAAACAGATACCACAAACCCAGATTGAGGAATTGAACTCAATAAATGACAAAGTAGGCGAAGCACAAGGGATAGAAGAGATCCCATGGCTACAAAGCAAAGCAAAGCAAGTTCTGTTACCCCTAGAAGTACCTGAAGCAGACAAAAGTGCTGCAAGAATGTTGGGATTGTTCAAACCAACTATATCAAAGGTGGCTGAACCAAAGGAACGGCATAAAAAGGGGATCCAAGCACCAATAAATGGAACCACCAATGCATCAGCAATGTCGAAACACCGACCAAAACCATTACCAGAACTAGAATATCTGGAGGATCTGGACGACAAAGATTCTATTTCAGAACCTGAATGCATGATAGTGGAAAATCATGGCTCAGAACAAGGGCAAGAGGCCCAAAATGACACGCTCAGGCTTAGTCAAACCAGAAACAAGCCAGCTCAGAGAGTAGTGAAGCACAATCTGTCTGATCCTCACACTCAAGAGAACGAGCACCTGGACCCAGTGGAAGTCCAGGGATCAGAGCACATGGTCATGGCAGACCATGGACCTAAAAAGGGGATGGCACCACAATTAAAACCCCAATTTAGCCCTCTCTTTTTCCCTTTTGCAACATGTCTACCAACCTGCTCAACGCCACAAGACTACAATCTCAAGGAAGGGTGAAACGTAACTCTGAAAGCACACTCCCAGACATCACTCATGGGGAGGGAATCAAACAATAATCAAGACAAACAAGAACTAAATCATCACGAAAGCTCAACAACCGACACTAGGCCTACAGAGCCTAGACAGTCTGAACTAACAAGCCCATGGCCAGATCAATGGCAGCTTGAAGGACTAGGCAATGATATGACTGTTCGCAAAGATCCCTGGCCAGATCTGGAAGGGACGACTGATTGGAACAACACTTCGGATGCAGAGGAACCTGACCCAACAAACAACACCTCATATGTGACCCCTTGGGGACTCTTCGGAGAACCACGCTGGATAACAGAACTTGGCAATGCAATAGAACAGGACCCAAAAGAAACCCCTGTTCCTCCAATATTGCAACATCTGAACAAGGATATGGAATCAGAGCAAAATGAGGAACTGTCCCCTCAAACGTCAAATGATGGATCAGAACGGAAGGAGACACTGTCCCTTCAAAACGATCCCCAAACTTACAATGTTCAAAACAATCAGGAACACCAGAATGAAAGGAGCCCTGAATGCCAAACAACAAGTTTAACCTCAGATGACAAGGAAGGAATGACAAAAATAAATCATCTCACTCATCAAGAGTCAAAGTGTCCAACCTTAGACAACAAGGAAAGGACAACAATTAGCAAACCAATGCCACTAAAAGTGCAGGCACCGCCTTGGGTGTTACGTTCTTGAGACTCCAAAAATTCATTTTTCACTTGCTTACTAATACTTTCTCATCACGTGACCTGTTCCCACCCCCTTTCCATCACATGACCTTACCACCTGACCGCTTACCTATCATTCTTACCATGTGATTCTCTTTGGCTATGCACATGACTTATACTGACTTCAACCTAGTAGCACGTATCCTAGGACTCACGTGTGAGTCAGTTCGACTCGGAATGACTCCATACTTTGTACGATGACTCCTTACTAGTACGGGTACTAGTAGTATTAGGCTCGAGTCATGGCAGCTGCCCAGATGTATATAAGTCGACCTTATATCCTAGAGTTGGGCCTTAAGCCTGACTTGGTTTAATCCCAAGTGTTGTAGCTTCCACCGCGCTTTCAGTTTTTGCCCGCATCCCTTCTAAGTCGTCTCGAACATCATCAAGACTCTTCTCTACATCTTTCATTATCACCACTAGTGTCTTGCACGTGTGCAGACCCGTCGTACCAGTGCATCCAAGGGCCAGTGTTCGCTACCTGCGATCCCTTGAAGTACAAGTCCCGCCGCCGTTATACAAACCCGTGCACATCGCACCTTAGGGTCCTTGGCCCTTAACATTGGGGCAATGCTGATTCCACAAGTAACGATGCCACCAAGAAATGGGCAGCTCACCAAATGCATGAACGAATCAAACCTTTGGACATGACTTGACCATGGATGACTCAACCACAGAGTGCTGCACATCGACCTGAATGGGACAGATTTATGATGCCACTGCTACAGACAAGCGCTCATTATCCTGAAATGAGTAAACAAAACAATAGAAGCTCAAATGGTCAAGGCATCGGAACACTAAGCATATCTCCGATCCAGGAACATGCTGACAGCGCCAAGACATCACCAAGCACAATGACTCACAGCACAGGAATTGATTGATCAAAGAAGCGTGCAACATCACCAAGTCACAATCAGGAACTAACTGCTATCACCACATTAAGCATAATTGTCACAGCAATGCTTATGATGACACTAGTCCTATGGGAACACAGAATCAGTAATGTCGACAATCCGATACTAAGCGAAACAAGGATTGATCAAGCAACAATGAAACCAATGCAACAAACAACACAAAATGCTGAGTGCCCTAAATGCGGGCACCGGTTACAGGAGGGAGGACTACTGTATAAAAACCCTCCAGGAAACACAACATATTCACCATCCAAATTACCAAACTTTCCTCCAGTGCCTTCCACACCCAATAACTTGCCTGACAATCCACCATGTCTACCACCTTCACCAATACCACCGCTCCAGCTAAGGTCCGAGAACTCTGGGAGCAAGGAGAGGTTGACAACGACCCTTGGGAAGGCTACAACAAGCTTCACCCATGGAGGAGCGATGACGACAGTAGCGATTCCTGGCACAGCAGCCAGACAGCAGGAAGCAACGAAGACCATGCTCCCAACCAGAACAACTACAGGGACTCATGGCACACATGTCTGATGATGGGTAGTGACGAAAGTCAAAGTGATCCCCAGGAATTGCCACACACCACCAATTATGATGCGGACACTGAGGAACGAACCAGAAATTGTGTCGCCACATCATGGGACATTCTGTCTTGACAAGAGCACATGGAACTTGACCATGTCCTCACCTACATTACCCACAAACAACTCCCTGACTACACTGCACTTCAAATGCTTGGGCAATGCAAGCCCATCAACAATTTTACGTGCCTCTGCCAGTACCTGTGCATGGATGGCACCGCACAACGATTCTTAGGAGAAATCCAGACTGCTGACTTTGATTATGCAGACTTGGAGGAACTCTTCTACAACCTGGAATGGCACTTATGTTCAAAAAATGTCATCAACTCATTTTATAAAAGTTGCGGCTTTACAATCCCCTATCCCCCGCTCCATGAACAAGGGACCAGGATCTTTAGGTCCCTGTCCCACGAATGGGAACAACAAAGCAAACGATTCGGGCCAACAGCAACGGCCAAGTACTTGCAAAAGCATGAAGAAACCTCTGCACTCTACCTGTTCATATTCCAAAATGACTGGTTCGCCACCACCACACTCTATTACCTACAGAAAGGACAGTACCTCCCACAACCCAAGCACTCCTTTTGGTGGCAAGTATTCCAACAGGACCACACTCTGTACAACAAAGTCCTTGACATTGAAGGACATCCACACGCAAATGAGGGATTCGACACTGGATCCATGGAAGCATCCACCTAAAAAGGGGATGAATGTACAGTTGCTCAAAAAACCGTCCCAATGTTTTGCCATTTTGGAAAGAGTGACTTGGAATAAATCAAATAAATTATCAAATATTGTGAAAATAATGTATGTTATATTACATCATCTTGGCTTTCGGAAATATCCTGGATCATGTGATTTGGATCAGAAATGATGTAATAATAAGCAAAATAAAATGCCCTATCATTGGGACAGTTTTTTGACCCTCT
>Ga0307510_10001039_pt1 | contig 29439 bp, 17 predicted proteins | sample 12_EM_MG_FD_207224 | JGI IMG/M metagenome (GOLD analysis project Ga0307510, IMG submission 207224) | Populus trichocarpa ectomycorrhiza microbial communities from riparian zone in the Pacific Northwest, United States - 12_EM | ecosystem: Host-associated > Plants > Roots > Unclassified | place... | reverse complement strand
TACCCTTGTTCTGGGTGTTACCAACATTTTGCAGGACAGAGCTTACACCCGCCGTTGGCGGAAGACTAACAGAAAGGAGTACATCATTTGTTTTCTGCGTGTAATATTCAACGGTACCCGTCAGGCGCTGTTTAAGAAGAGAAAAGTCTAAACCAAAATTATATGTCTTGGAGTATTCCCAGCCGAGATTAGGGTTAGGAAGCTGGGATACATAATAGCCCGTCGCATAAGTGGTAGGACCGAAGTTATAAGGAGAGGTGGACAATTTACCCAGCGTCTGATAAGGATTGATAGACTGGTTGGAAGTTTGTCCATAACCCACTCGTAATTTCAGGTTATCTACCACCGTAACATCCCTCATGAACGATTCTTTAGTGATATTCCATCCCCCGGAGACAGCAGTATAGGTATGCCATTTATGCCCGGGCGCCAATACGGAAGAAGCATCCGAACGCAGCGTACCGCTGATCATATAACGGTCGTCATAAGAATACATGACACGCCCCATATACGATTTCAATCCTCTCTGCCAATAATTTTGCAGATTGGGATCAACAGTAACCTGTCCATTAGGATCCGTCACCGCCCCTATATTATAGAACTGAAAGGCATCGTTTTGTATCCCCGATGCACTCATAGTCGAATACCAGTAGGTGGTTTGTTCAGATGAATACAGCCCCGTCGCATTGATCTTGTGCTTCCCGGCAAAGGTGCGATCGTACATCAGTAGATTCTCAATGGCCCAGTTGATAGTTTGAGAGTTGTTGATATTGGCGTTTGAAATAGTGGTGGGTGAATAGCTAAAGACCCCATACCCCTGATAATAGCCATAGTTACCTTGGTTATAGTTTAAGCCCAGGTTGGCCCGGTATTTCAAACCCTGTACGCCGGGGATCTTCAATTCCCCATAGGCGGAGTTATAAGTACTAAAAGCCCTGTTCTTGTCAGCAAACTGGTTGCCCAGCGCTTTCAGGGATGATTTGGTATAAACCCAGTTTTGATCCAACGCCATATTTACGATCCGCTTCATCGTACCATCGGCATTATAGGGGTTGGCAATCGGTGTAGTGCTCAACGCAGTCCCCGCATTTAAAGAGGCGCCGTTCGTAATAGCATAATTATCGTTGGTAGTGAACCCGATCCGGACATAATTGCCGATCCCCTGGTCAACACTACCATGAAAAGAATAACGGGTATAATTCTGCATGGGTATCACGGCCTCATCACGGTAATAGCTCCCCCCAAAGTTATAGCTGCCTTTATCGGTGCCTGCTGCAACGGAGAGATCCGTGCTGGTCACCTTGCCCGTGACATACAGCAGTTTCTGCCAGTCGATATTTGTCTTTCCGGAAGTATCTTCATCCGAGCCCAGGTTCGTAAACTGATTGGCCACTTCTTTGAGAGTAGTAAATTCACGCCAGTTCATCATGGGATATTTAATGGCATCTTTTATCCCATAATAATTATTGAAGCTTATACGCGGTTTTCCACCCTGCTGTCCTTTAATCGTCGTTATGAGTATAACGCCATTCGCACCCCTCGACCCATAAATCGCGGTTGCCGAGGCGTCTTTCAGGATATCAAGACTCTTAACCTGGCTGGGATCGATGTCAGCGATCGTTCCGGGGAAAGGGATCCCGTCCAATACGATCAGCGGGTCGTTCGTAGCAGTCAGCGACCGCGTACCACGAATACGAATTTGCGTCGTTGCGCCCGGTTTACTATCTGTTTGTGCTATGTCAACCCCCGCCACACGCCCTTGCAGAGCCTGCGAGATATTGGCAGATGGTACTTCACGCACCACATCTCCTTTAATGGACGCAACCGAACCGGTTACAGCCTCTTTTCGCTGCGTACCATAACCGATCACGACGACCTCATTTGCCGATGCAGCCTGAGGAACTAAAGCTATTGAAATGTCCGTTCGGTTATTTACCGGCACTTCCAGCCGGTTATAGCCTACTGAAGTAATGACAAGGACGCCCCTGGGAGGCGCACTGATCGTAAAATGACCGGTCTCATCACAGGCAATCCCTTTAGTCTGCCCCTTGACAACAACAGAGGCCCCCGGAACCGGTTGCCCATTTTCATTTTTTACCTGCCCCCTGACCGTGAGGGTGTTCTGAGCATACAAACGGGAGGAAAAAAAAGATAGCAGGGCAAACAATGCAATTGTAGAAAAATGTCTCAACCGCCTTGTGTCCCCGTAGGCTACTCTTTTCGGACGGGAAACTGTTTTTTGCATAAACGTTAGTTTTAGGATTTAACTCCATTTAAAATTTCAACCGATTACATTTAAACACCCAAAAAAGACCCTTTACGGGCCAAAATGACTATTGCCGGAAAATCTGACAGATCAAAATTCCGGCTGCTTCTATATGCGTTTATGAAAAAAGGGATAAAAACCTATCAGTCGCCAGGGAAGAATTAAAATTGGCTAAAGCCCTTATCTGATGGTCGTTTTGGACGTATCCAGGTCATCGTTCTTTCATAAAGCAAGTTACAACCGTAGTAGATCTGAGCTCCGGGATAAGTTAAAACGTCAAATCTACATTTCAAATGTATATAGATTTTTCTAAAATTTCAACCGATTGAAATAAATATTTTTTAGCTTTGTTTGGAACCATTCGGGCTAACTATGGCAAAAACAAAGGAAATAACCATCTATGACATTGCCAATCAACTGAATGTATCTACTGCCACTGTCAGTAGAGCATTGTGCGATGATCCTGCGGTCAGCGAGAAGACGCGGAAAAAGATCTTTGACCACGCCGAAAAGGTGGGATACAGGACCAATTATATTGCCAGGAACCTCCGGAATCAACATACCAATACCATCGGTTTAATAGTCCATGAGCTCCGTAGCAATTTTATCAATTCCGTATTGACCGGGGTGGAAAAAGCAACCACAAAAGCCGGCTACGACCTGATCATCGCCCACTCCCTCGAAAGCTATGAAAGAGAGGTCGCCAACGCAAAGAACCTCTTTCATAAAAGAGTGGACGGCCTGATTACCTCCCTTTCCTTCGACACAAAAAACCTCGACCATTTCCGCCCCTTCACCGACCGGGGCGTACCCGTCATCTTCTTTGACCGTGTTGAAAAGAGCTTCGACAACACCGTAGTCGTCATCGACAATTATAAATGCGGTTACCAGGCAACCCAACACCTCATCGAACAAGGCTGCAAAAGGATCGTACATATCACATCCAGCCTGGCCCGCAACGTCTATGCAGAAAGATACCAGGGTTACCGCGACGCCCTCGCGAACAACGGCCTGCCCTTCGACGAAAGCTTCCTGCTCATCAATGACCTCAGCGAAGAGGCCGGCATCGCATCCGCCCACCGGATGCTTGACATCCAACCAGTCCCTGACGGCGCTTTTATAACCAATGATTTTGTGGCCGCCGTCTGCATGCGCACCTTAAAAGAGAATAATGTCCGGATCCCGGAAGACATCGCCATCGTCGGATTCAACGACGACGCCATCGGCAACCTGATAGAACCGGCCCTCACCACGATCCGTTATCCCGGAATTGAAATGGGCGAAGTTGCCGCAACAAGCCTGATCAATCACCTACGGGGAGTAAGTAATATCCTTCAGATAAAAACCATCGTCATCGGCTCCGATCTCATCATCCGAAAGTCCTCGGTAAGAAGACTGCCGGACGATCAGCCCTGAAGATATCAGTCTTTTATTTCCTGCACCAGCCCGCCTGCCCGTCAGACGTTCGACCAGCATAGATGCTGCCATCCTCCCCATCTCATAGCCGGAATAGTCTATCGTCGTCAGCGTAGGAGTGATCAAACGCCCGATCGGATCATTATTAAAACCGACAACCGCAATGTCCTCCGGCACCCGGATACCCGCATCCATCAACGCACCAATACACATCGCCGCCGCCAGGTCATTCCTGATAAAAAGCCCGTCCGGTCTTTGTTTCATTTGTATGACCCTTTCAGCCATCGTGCCCCCCGCCTGCTTATCCTCTTCTTCAATTATCATAATACGCTTACAGCCCTGCCTGATCAAATGCTCCGTCGCCAGGCGACTACATTCCGCATTGTCTATCATCACCCGGTCATAGTCGTCAGCCTCACCCACCCGGCTAAACAACACATGAGGGATCCCAACCAGCGAGGCGATCACCCCATCTACTCCGCTATCCAACAACATTCGCGTATTCGCAGCCTCCCGTTCCGGATTCTCACACGAATTCGTTACAACAAGATCATAGCCCGCCTCTCCGGCAATTTGCCCGATCCCCTTTAAAGCCGAAGTAATAAAATAGCTGTCTAATTTGTGAAGGATGACACCAATTCCCCGCATGCAATTCGTTTTTCTGACTGATTAAATTTACCATCTTCAGCCTGGAAAATAGTTCTGCAGCAACCTGTTTGAGGAAAAAATGAGACGCTTTGATCAGTTTTTGAGAAGAAAACGACACAGGGTCCCTTACCCCTTCTTCATCGAAGACTCGCGGATAACCATTTCCGCACGCATCGAGACCGTACTGATACTATCGACATTGTCCGGAGCTTTCAGTCGTTTGATCAAAATTCGCGCAGCAGCCTCCCCCATCTCCTTTCCCGGATAATTCACCGTGCTCAAAGCAGGCTTTATCAGCTTACCAACAGCATCATTGTTGAAACCCACAACCGCAATATCCTGCGGGACCCTGACTCCCTTATCCAAAAGATGTCGCATGACAACAGCAGCCGCAAAATCATCCGTAACAAACACGCCATCCGGCAAAGGCTTCAAAGCAAGAATTTTTTTCGCCGCCTCCATGCTCTCTTCCTCCGTAGGACCGGCGATCACCAGCAATTTCTCATCAAACCGGATCTTATGCTCATTCAGCGCATCCCGATATCCTTTGTACCGCTGCGAATAAATAATATGCTGAAGAGGCGACGTAATATGCGCGATCCGGCGACATCCCTGTTCGATCAAATGCTTCGTGGCCATATACCCACACAGCACATTATCGATAACCACCGATGTACTTTCCGCCATACTGCTCACATGATCCAGGAATATAATGGGAATCTGCTTTTCTACAAAAGACTTGAAATGATCCATCCCATTCGACGCAAGACCACTCGGCGCAGGCCCGCTCCCATCAAAAGCGACAGATACAATAAGCCCATCCACCCGCCGGTGAAAAAGATTCGCAGCATTCGCAGCCTCTTTCACAGCACTTTGGGATGAATCGGTTATGATAATGCCATACCCGGCCTCATAAGCAACTCTTTCAATTCCCGACAAGACCGAGGTCATGACACCGGCATTCAGCTCGTTGACCATGACACCGATCGTCATAGTGCTCTGCTGCCGCAGGTTCCTGGCAAACAAATTGGACCGGTAGCCCATTTGCGCCGCCTTCTCAAAGACCTTTTTCTTCGTCTGCTTATTGACGGTTGGATCATCCTTCAAAGCCCGGCTTACCGTAGACGGAGACACATTGAGGTTCTTCGCTATGTCATAGATCGTGATCTCTTTCGAATTTTCCATTCATTCGTCGTTTTGGTTCATCATTTCTTATGCTGTGGACATATTCAGACGGCAGCATGCCGTATTTCGCCTTGAACGCCCTCGCGAAATAGTTTGGCGTTGAAAACCCAACCATATAGGCTATCTCAGCAATAGTCAGATCATTGTTCTTCAAAAGACCGACCGCCTTCTCCAATTTATAGGACCGGATATAGTCGACAGGCGTTTGACCAGTCAGATCCAACAGCTTCGCATACAACGAACTTCTGCTCATACCCAGCTCCTTGCTCAAACCCTCGACCGAAAGCTGAGGATTGGCAAGATTCTCCTCCAGGTATCCAACAATCCTCGCCATCAGCTTTTCGTCTTCCGATTCCATCGTTATCTCAGGCCCAAGGATCTTGACCTGTCTTGCATACGTCGTTTTTAATTTATTCCCCAGCTCCAGCAGATTCTTTATCTTGGCGCCAAGCACCTCATAGCTGAATGGCTTCGTGATATAATCATTCGCCCCCGTTCCCAATCCTTCCAGCTGCTCCCCCTCGCCCGTCAACGCCGTCAGCAATATCACCGGTATATGACTGGTCCGCTTATCAGCTTTCAATTTCCGGATAAGAGCAAGCCCATCCATATTCGGCATGCTGATATCACTCACGATCAGCTGCGGATGACCCGACAAAGCCTTCTGCCACCCCTCCTGCCCATCGGCCGCCTCAATTACCTTGTACTGATGCCTCAGATTGTCCTTCAAATAGAAGCGAAAGTCTTCATTGTCCTCGACCAAAAGGATCGAGCATACCTCCAGCCCGCTCCCAACCCTACCCCCGGATACCTCTTCCCCATTCGCGGCTGCCCCGCCAACCTCTGCCTCCCCAACCTCTGCCCCCACCAACTCTACCTCTCCAACTCCCGCCTCCACCGTCTCTACACTACCAACCTCCGTCACATCTCCCCCACCTGCCTCTGTTACATCTCCCCCACCTGCCTCAGTCCTAACCACCACCACCTCCAACGGCAACCTGACCGTAAAAAGACTCCCCTTCCCCAACTCAGTCTCCACCACAATCGTCCCCCCATGTAATTCCACAAATTCCTTCGTGATCGACAGCCCAATACCCGTCCCCTGGTTAAGAACAGCACCCGCAGTATTATGCTGAAAAAAATGCTCAAAGATCCTTTCTCTCTGATCCCCGGGCATACCAATCCCCGTATCTCTAACACCAATGGATATCCGCTTTCTTCCGGCAACAACCTCCTCCTGCTTCAAAGTCAGGCAGATCTCCCCACCCTCCAACGTAAACTTGAACGCATTCGATAACAGATTGAACAGAATACGCTCTATTTTATCTCTGTCAAAAAATACATCCAGCCTGTCCACATCGCTTTGAAAACCAAACTTTATATTCTTTCTGTCAGACATATCCGTAAAAGATTGACTGACATCTTTTACAAAAGCGACCAACTCCCCTTCCGACAACTGTAGCTTCAGCTCATGCTCCTCCATCCTTCTAAAATCAAGCAGCTGATTGACAAGATTCAACAACCTCCTCGCATTCCTTTTTATCATCCGGAGCTTATCCTGCGATCCGTCCTGCTTCTCCAGCGATCGCCCCCCCTTCTCCGCAGCGATCAGCTGATCCACCGGCCCCATAATAAGCGAAATAGGCGTTCTAAATTCATGACTCAGATTAGTCAGAAACTTCAGCTTCATCCGATCCAATTCCAATACCCTCTGCGCCTCCTGCCTTTCCTGCTCCAGCGCAAATTTCTTCCTTATTCGCATGATCCCCCTATGCCTGCTGTACAACAACAAAGCCCCCACCACCAATACATAAAACAAGTAAGCATAAATAGTTCGCCAGAACGGCGGCCTCACATAGATCCCGATAGTCGTATCGTCCGAACTCCACATCCCGTCATTGTTACTGGCCTTTACACGAAAGACATACGACCCCGGGTCCAGGTTAGTATAATAGGCTGTATTGACCGATCCCGTATAATTCCAATCCTTATCAAAACCCTCCAGCTTGTAAGCATAATGATTTTGCTTGGGAATGGTATAGTTCAGCGCGACGAAACTCAGGGCAAAGTTCTGTCCATAGGCAAGCCGCACCTCCTTTGCCACCGATACCTGCTCCTTTATCGGCGACCCTTCCCCCGGCACAACAGGATTATTCGAAACCTTCAGCTCTGTTAGCAAAACCTTCGGCACATGCTGGTTGGTCGTAAGCCTCGCCGGATCAAAATAATTAAAGCCCTTTTGCCCCCCAAAGAACAGTTCACCATCGGATAGACGGATGCCCGCCCCATGCGTAAAATTGCTGTTTTGAAGTCCATTATTCTGGTTAAAATTGCGGAAAACGCCCGATCGGACATCCAGGCTGCTGATCCCCGTATTCGTGCTCATCCACATTCGCCCCTGCATGTCTCCCACCAACTGGTAGATCGTCGTGTTCTGTAGCCCATCCTTTTCCGAGAAATTATTGAATAGCTCTTTACTCCGGTTGAACACACTCAATCCTCCACCAAAAGTCCCCACCCACATCTGCCCGCCGCTGTCCATTGCCAATGCTTCTATCTCGTCACTTGGCAGACTGCTATTGGTCTGGTTATACAATTTGAAAAGACCCGTGCCGGGGCTATACACCGCAATCCCCGCACCATGCGATCCGATCCAGATCTTACCCTCCCTATCCTCGGCAATAGCCCGGATATATCCGTTCACCGGCAATCGCTTCTTATCCCCACCCGCCACCGGCCCGATACCAAACTGGACTTTATCATCCTTTAATACATAGACCCCAGCCCCATTCGTCCCCACCCATATCTGCCCCTTGCTGTCTTCCATGATGCAAAAGATATTCCTGGAGTTTTGATCGTTCACATCATTTCCCATCGTAAGATGCTGCGTTTTTCCCGTCGCCGGGTCGAGCACGATCAATCCTTTCGCATAAGTACCGATATATAATTTCCCTTCCCGGGTCATTTTAAGGGCAAGCACCGACAACCGCGACGAGTTCTCTCCTTCCCCGCCCAGCGGGATACGATTCAGTCCCCGCGTTGCACGATCGAACAGATAAAGCCCTCCGCCATCCAAACCCACATAGACCTTTCCATCCCCCTTTTCAGCAAAGGCACTGACAGGAACGTTTCCCACACTATGATCAGGGAAGAGATCACCCGGCACCAAATTGAAGAGGTTCAGATTTTTATCGAATTTGTCGATCCCACCCCGAAAAGTCCCGACCCAATAGATCCCTTCTTTATCGATATAGATCGAGCTGATCAACCTGTTCGTCAGACTCTGGATATTGCCCTGTTCCGGCAAATAGGAAAACCAACGTCCGGTCAACGGATTCAACACATGCAAACCCTGCATTGTCCCAAGCCATAAAAGCCCGTCCTTATCCGCCGCAATAGCGCTTATCTGGTGACGACTTAGCACAGTATCGGTTCCTTTGTATGAAACAAACCCACCTTGATCGGAGACCATCCGGCAGAGACCCTTTTCCGTCCCTACCCATAGATCCCCCCCTTTATCCTCCCCTAATGCCGTCACTTTGTTATCAACCAGGCTCGTCGTATCCTGGCCTTCATGCCTGTACCGCCTGAATGAGTTCGTCGCCCGTATATATCGGAAAAGCCCCTTATCTGTCCCGATCCACAGGTTGCGCCGGCTGTCCTCAAAAACACAGAAAAGGACCATCTTATCACCAGCCCCTAAATCCATTTTTGACACCCGGCCCGTTGCCGGGTCCAGCACATACGGCGACTGAAACTGCGCGATCCATATCTTTCCGGGATAATCGCTGCAAATACTCCTGACAACAGCAGTAGTTGTCAGACCTTCGGTATTTCCCACAGCCGGGTAATTGATAAACGCGTCTCTTTTCCGGTCGAACCTACCCACGCCTCCCCCACTCGTCCCTACCCATAGATTTCCCCCGCGATCCTCATGCAGACATAGGATCTCATTGGCCCGCAGACTGGTGGAATCACCGGGCTTATGCCGGTATACAGTGAAATTAGCCCCGTCGAACTTATTCAGCCCATCATCCGTCGCGAACCACATCAGACCATAGCTGTCTTTTAAAATGGAATTCACCGCATTCGATAAAAGACCGTCTTTCGAACTAAGCGACGAGAATTTTATATCGGGCTGACCCGATACCGCAGCTGCCAGGTGCAAAAAGCAAATAAATAATATACTGTTCCTTACCCGCATATGCTCCCAACAATTTAATGGAAATATCCGGTTCTAAACAATTGTGCTATTGATTTCAACAAAACTGCCACCCTTAATTTACTGGCGTCTATACCTTTATAATAAACACGGACGCATGCTCGCCATTTCACTCGTCGATCACGATCAGCAGGAATTGGACACCCTCTCCGGCTACCTCCACGACAGCTACACCCTCTTCAGAGCCAGAAACGAACGGGATCTGATGAAAACCATCGAGACCAACAACATTCATTTGATTATCAGTAGTATAGATTTGAATTACAACGACGGCGGCCGACTTTGTGCACTGCTTAAATCATCCGAGCATTATTCTCATATCCCCGTGATCCTGCTTATCGGTAAAGATACAATGCCCTCCAGACTAAAAAGCCTCGAATCCGGCGCAGACGCCTATATCGAGCGGCCCCTCTCACCAGTGTATCTCAAAGCCCAGGTCAAAAACCTCATTGCCAACAGAGCAAGGATAAAAGACTATTTCGCCCATTCCCTTTTCGCACACATGAGTACGACATCGGGATCAAAGACAAAGGAAGGATTTCTTACCAGACTAAATGGGATCATATCCGAACATCTCTCCGACCCGGCCTTTGACGTCGACAGGCTGGCCGGATTGATGAACATGAGCCGCCCAACCCTTTACCGCAAAGTCAGCGCAATCTCAGACCTTTCTCCCAACGAGCTCATCAATGTCGCAAGACTCAATAAAGCCGCCGAACTCATATCGACAGCCGATCACCGCATTTTTACCATCGCCCGCATGGTCGGTTTCCACTCCCGCAGCAACTTTGGCAAAGCATTCTTCAACCATTTCAAAGTCACACCAAAAGCATATCAAAAATTGACGACTTCATAAAAAGCGTTTTTCGGCTTCAAGTCCTTATCGAAGAGCAACGGGTAGTCCTTTCGCCCCCGCACAGGAAAATTGTCAAGCCAGCTGTACCTGTCCGATATATTCCAAAAGGTCACCCCGCTGATCGCCTGTTTATATTTGCGGAATAGCTCAAAACACATTTTATATTTTTCCTCCTGCTGTTTTCTCCGCTCCTCCGTAAAGACCGTATCGGCATCAGCAGCCCGCCGCCCCCTCGCTTCATGCTCCTTGGCATAGACCGATATATCCAGCTCGGTGATCTGCAGCGATACACCCAGCGTAGAAAAGTATTGCAGAGTGGAATCCAGCCTTTCCCGCGACGGTTCATTGATGGCCCAGTGCGCCTGCATACCCAGCCCGCCAATTGGGATACCGGCATCCCGGAGACTTTTGACAAGCCGGTAGATCTTTTCCCGCTTGACAGGGTTGATCTCGTTATAGTCGTTGTAAAAAAGAAGAGCGTTCGGATCGGCCTCGTGCGCATACTGAAAAGCCCTGGCGACAAATTCCTCCCCACAGATCTCATAAAACTTCGACTGCCGGAAATATTCATCCGGCTTGTCGGAGATGACCTCATTGACCACATCCCAGGCATAGACCTTTCCTTTATACCTGTTGACTACCGTTGTGATATGCTCCTTCAGCCGCTGCAACAAGACGGCTTTCGATACCGTTTTACCCGCACTGTCCGTAAAGAACCAGCGCGGAGCCTGGTTATGCCAGCAGAGATTGTGCCCCCGGATCCGCAGATGATTCCGGAGACCAAACGCCACAATGGAGTCGGCATCCCCCCAGAAATATGCTGCCTCCGTCGGATGGATCGGCCCCATCTTCATCGCATTCTCGGGCGTAAGACTATTATATTGCTGCAACACCAGCGAAGCCTCATCCGTCTTCAACGCACGCGACGAGACAGCTACCCCAATCGGAAAATACCCCGAATAATAATCCTTCAAACCCTTATCATCATCCGTCCTAAAAGGTGCAGCCGGCAACCCTTCTTTATTATAAAGATTCGGATTGTCCGGGTTATCAGCCCACGCATATCGTACATAAAGTGGCGAAGCCACCATATCATTCCACACCACCACCTTGTCCCCCTCGATCCTCGCCCTCGCCCACACAAACTTCTTATCAGCCCCCGCAATAGCAAATTCACCGGGTTCCTCGCCGTCATTGGTCGTCAGCCCGCTACCGGTTCCCGTAAAAGAGATGACGATCCGATTCCCTTCAATATTCGCGCTCTGATAACGCGGCCCCGACGCGACGATCCCTTTTTCTCCATAAGCCAACAGCGCTGCCAGCAACGCCAGCCGGTCGCCAACGTCCTTCTTACGGTCCGGATGAATATCATTCCATTCCCCCAGGTCGATAGCCACCGCCATCCCCGTAGCCGGTAATCCCAGCGCCTTCGACTGCGCCTCACGCGTAGCAGCCCACTGACTTTCCGTAGGAAAATAACGTACATCGCCAAAACCCGGCAGCTGCACATATAAAAAAGGAAAATCCCCCTCCCGCCATTTCGCACGCCAGTCCCTGATCAGCGCCGGCATCAGCTTGGAATAAGACAGAGCATCTCCGGTATTGGCCTCTCCCTGGTACCACAATATCCCCTTCACAGCATAAAAGGTCGCAGGCGCCAGCATCGCATTATACAAAGCCGTCGGACTGTTTTGCGCAGAAAACCCACCACTCCCTCCGCCAGAAGTCATCGGCGCCACCGCCTCACCAACCTTATACGACCAGGTCCCTTTAAGATCCAGCGTATCGGTTCCCACCACCAGGCAGTAGGGCTTATCAGGCACAAAACCGCCCTTGCCCCCCTGATTCGTTACCCGCACCACAATAAGATTTTTACCGGCCCGCAGAATACCCTCCGGCAACAGATACCTTCTTTGCGGATACATATAAGTGGTATGCCCCACCTCCTTCCCGTTGATATAGACGACGTCCGCATCCACGATCCGCCCCAGCACAAGTTTTGCCCCCTTGCCGGTCATTGAAGCAGGTATATCTATTTCCTTTCGGTACCACACGACACCATGCAAGCCCGCTGCCCCCTGGTCTTCCCAGTATCCGGGTATAGTTATCGGTCGCCAGTGCATCGGTGTATAGCCCTCCTCATACCAGGCCGGCCGGGCAGCGAGTCCCTTGTCGGTTGAGACAACCCGACCGCCGCCATCGGAAAGCCCCCGACTACCACCATCGGACAGCCCTCGACTACCACCATCGGACAGCCCTCGACCGCCGCCATCGGAAAGTCCCCGGCGACGACCATTGACATACGCCGTATCCCTGTTCTTCCCGATGGTCGCCGTCAGATCGGGAAATTCCTTCAACCCTTCTTCGCTTATCCATGCTTGTATAGGAGTACCCCCTACCGAAGCATTGATCAACCCGATAGGGACATGATATTTTTCAAAAAGATCCCTCGCAAAAAAATAAGCTATCGCCGAAAAATCACGCACATGCTGCGGATCAGCGCTCTTCCAATACCCCGCAGGCAGATCCCGGTGCGCCCGGCCCGGGTCGGTCATCGTCGGGATCCAGAACTCCCGGATCTCCGGATAATGCGCATCCCTTATATCAGCGCCATACCGGTCGCTGTGCAGACCCATCTGATGTACCATATTCGACTGACCCGAACAGATCCAAACGTCTCCTACCAACACATCGTGCAGGACAATATGATCGCGCCCATTACCCTCATCACGTCCATCATGCCCATCACGCCCTTTGCTCCCATCGATCTCCATCGTATACGGTCCCCCCGCGCTCATCGGCGACAGCTCCACCATCCAGCTGCTGTCCGCCTTAGCAACAGCCTGCCATTTCTTCCCATTGATCCGCACACTCACCCGCTCGCCAGGATCAGCCCAACCCCAACACTTCACCCGCATGTCCCGCTGTAAAACCATGCTGTCACGTATCAGACGCGGAAGCCGCACGTCAGCATAAGAAGAGAGAGAAAGCACCGTAAAAAGGAATAACATCAGCCCCCTATGCATACAGCACACCCGGCTCAACCATGTCCCCGGCATCCCGGATATCAACATCGCCCTTATAACTTTTTTCATATGGCATCTTACTTTGCCCGAATTTATTCCTTTTTACTCATAAAATGCAACCGATTGCAATTATTTTAAAAATACTCCTCCTACCCCCAAAGCACCACCGTTCTAATACGCCTGAATAAGAACACAGGATAATGCTCCTGCTCATATTGCTTTACCAGAATTGAAAGAACTTCCAATTCATCAGATTCAGGTGAATTAGCCTTAATATTCTTCTGCATCAGTGTATATATCCTGGAAAGTGAATCTTCGTACTGCTTGTTATTTTTTATTGGTTTTAGCATAACTTACTTTTTTTGCATTAATCTTATCATATTGTTTGTGTGTCCCAAACCATACAACAAATACAATTTTCAATCGGTATTCAATATCAACAATCAAGCGATAGGAATTTCCATGAATATTAAAAATCACCCTTTTCTCAGTTAGAATGGATGCATTGCGATACTGTTCTTTTTTTGATTCCCAACCATCTATCTACTCCCATGAAGTATCGTCTGCCGATACACCCTCCCATCCTTCAATCGCACAAACAAATAATAAACCCCCACCACCAGATCTTTCATCGGCAACATAACCGAACCCCCATCAAACTCCTGCTTCCCCACTTCCCTCCCCGTCACATCATACAACGTCACCACCCCGGCACCCAAAACCTGTATCGTCAAAAAATCCCCAGCCGGATTAGGAAACACAACGACCTTACCCGTAGAACCAATCCACACCCGTTTGACGGCACTCACTCGAACCACCCCATCCAGATCAGTCATCAACAGCCGATAATCATTGAACCCAACCGCCGGCGCCCCATCCATAAACGTATAATTCAACACCTGATTACTATTCCCCGCCGCAGCCACAAACCCAATATCGGTAAACCCTCCCGCACCAGTCAACCCTCCCGTCGCCGCAACCCTGCGCTGCACCCCAAACCCCCGACTATTCTGCTCAAAAGCCGTCTTCCACAAAAGCCCCACCCTACTATCATCCTGCACCACCGCACTAAACTCAAACAACCCAACCGGCAACGTCCCCCCCGAACCCGCAAAATTCGCGACGATCTCATAATTATTTATCCCCTCCATCCTAAAAGTATCAACACTCGCAACCGTACTGGTGATCTCCGTATATCCCTGGATAGAATAGCTGTCCCATTTAAGACCATCAGATGACCAAAGCAGATAGCTGTTCAGCGGATTGTCAGGACCAAGGGTATTTCCCATGTCGTCGACACTCCCGATAAAATGACCCTGGCTGTATACAAAATTTAACCCACCAGGCCCATCACCCACCTGGGTACCCGCAGCAGGTCCGCTAACCGTGCTCAACGAAGGATCAATGGGTGCCAGACTATCAAAAGGATCCACAACAGGCATCGAAAAGAAATGCCGCAAAGGGATTTGAGTATTGTCCGGCGCGACAGTACCCATAAAATAATATTTCAGACTGTCACTAACATACACAACATCATCATAGGAATATGGAAAACTACTCCTGCTCGACTGACCCAAAGCAAAATTAAAAGCAGTCCCATCCACAGAGCTCAGAACCACCCCAACCGATTCGCTGCCAGCCGCCGTAAGCACAAAGAAGTGCCCATTCAGGTATCGTATCTTCATAATAGCTCCTATCGAACGGGGTGGATTCCTGGGAACAGTAAGATCCGGCAGCGTAGATGCAGTCCAGCTCATCGCATCAGACGAATAGAACAGCTCCGCCACCCCCGTGTTCGCGTCCACCCCACTGATCACATAGACCCCGCCGCCATAAGTAAGATGTGATAGACGAACACTGGAGAGCCCCTTCTTCACCCAGCTGATGCCATCGGAAGAAGTATAGACAGTATCCAGTCCCGTGATATACTGCGCCCCATCGTAGATAACCTCGCTAATACCCGGCCCCAACGTATCCCGGCCCGTCCAGTGCATAAAGTCCGATGAGCTGAAAACAACAGACCTTTCACTGTTGGTACTCACCTTGACAAAATTGATCCCATTCCCGGCCACAGTAGCATGAGCACTCCCAAGCACGTGATAGCCAACGCCATCCGAAGAAGCATTCACGCCCTTCAACCCATATGCAAAATAATGGGGATCAAAATACGCGCCGTGTTCGATTTCCAAAGGTGTCCGGATAGTCGAACTAAAATTGACACCGTCCGGAGCAACCAAAAGGGCCCCCGGCGAATCCACGTTAAAACTCACATTCAGGTAAACACTGGAACCATCCGTAAACCCTTCATTGCTGGAAATGGTGTCAGCCCCCTGGCGTAAAAGAGTCGTCCAGTTCAGCGCATCCGGCGACACCTGTACCTTCGGCCCCAGTTTATAAAACCGATCCTTCAGGAACCGCAGACTGCCATACGTAAGATAAGAAAGCGTGTCCGCCGTCCAGGGTCCTCCCACCCCACCACTGCTGCGGTACACGATCTCAAAGATATTTGTCGGTGGATCGATATACCAGGCCTCGAGGACAAGCAGGCCATTCCCATAGCTGATACCTTGATAGGAGTCAAAAGAAGAACCCAATCCGATATGTTCAGTAGTCCAGTTGAGACCATCCGGGGAAGACAACAGCGTTGCGCTGTCCCCCACCGCATAGAAACTATTGTTCAGAAACTGCACCGACTGGAATTTATGGAGTATACCCGTATTGAACTTCGTCCACGTAACACCATCCGGCGAAGAAAAAACCCTGCCGCTGTCGGAAACCAGGACAAAACGGCCCGCGCCAAAAGCCAGCGCCGGATGCTGCGCGGCACTAACCACGTCAACCGGCCCAAGATCGGGCCCCGTCGTAACCCTCGACCACACACTCCCATCAGTAGACCGATATAAGACTACAGGATAGACCGAACAAGCCAGGTATACCCCATTCCCAAACGTGATCTGCTGCATCCGCAAACCAGCCGGCAGATCAGCTCGCACAATAATATCCGGGGTCTGCGCAATGCCCTTGCCAATAGATACAATAAAAAAAAGAATAGACAGAAACAGAAGGCGACGGTGTTGTAAGGAGTTCATAGTTAAGCCTGTTTAATAGTTAAAACAGCACTTTAACAGGACTTGTATGAAGCAGGAAGTTTTTTACAGGGTCGAAAGGACCTTATAAAGATACCCCAATCATCCCTAAACCCCAAATCATCCGACCAGCAAGGACGAAAAACTCTTGCCCGCCATGATCCCGTGAAATACGGGATCCATATTATCGTAGATTCTATTAAACAGGAACGGCCCCATGCTCACCCTCTTCACCCCCAGTTCTTTTAATGTCCCAAAATCGGGAAGACCAGGGATACACATGACATTCAAAGGCAACTTTGTATGAGTCACCGCCTCCGCAATATCCTCCTCATCATAGATACACGGCAAAAATATCCCGTCCGCTCCGGCCGCTTCATAAACCATTAGTCTTCGCCTCGTTTCCTGTTGTTTATTTTCCACATTCAGAATGAACGTATCACAACGAATATTGATAAAAAGATTCAAATTCGCCAGCGCTAGTCTGCCCTTAATATTCTCGATCATTTTGGCAAACTCCTTCGCGTCCTTCAAAACCCGCCCCGAAGAACCAGTGATCGAGTCCTCAATATTGATCCCAACCACCCCGATCTCGATAAGTCTCAAAATATTTGCATAAACGGCTTCCTCCGATTTCCCATATCCCATTTCCATATCGACAGATAGCGGAATCTCCACAGAAGATAATATCCGCTTGATGACAAAAAGATAGTCAGAAAAGGGCATTCCCTCCCCATCGGCATAACCCAGGCTACTTGCCACAGCAGCACTTGATGTGGCGATAGCCGGAATACCTTTCTCCTGGAAAAACAAGCTGCTTTTCACATTCCACACATTCGGCAATACAAATAATTCGGATGATTGATGTAAATCCCTGAAAGTTTCAAATTTTGATGGCATAATTTTTTTTATACAAAGCTACCCCGGCTAAAGCCCTAAACATTGTATAAAACGGAACTACTCAATTATTGGCAACCACCAATGCAACAGGAGAGTTTTCAATTGAATAGCCGGAAGGCGTGAGACCCGTAAAAGATTTGAATTCTCTTATAAAATGAGACTGGTCAAAGTATCCGCAGTCGTAGGCGATGGAAGTTAACGATATGTCTTTTTGAGTGACAAGCCGGAGACTATGCTGAAAACGGTTTATTTTGCTATACAGCTTCGGAGTAAGACCGGTATATTGCAAAAACAATTTCTGCATATAACGGGCAGTGATGCCATATCGCCTCGCAACATTGTCAATATTGTCAAAAAAATCCTCCCGGCGTATTTCATTCATCATATCACTTACTACAGTCATCTTACTAAACCTTCCTTCAGAAAGCAGGAGCCGCCGAAATAAAAACTCCTCAACGAGCTCGATCCTTTTATTCCACGCAGCCGTTTCCTGTAGCCTTGCATACAACACATTCACCGCATTGTCCGACAGATCCCGAAAGTCAACCACCTGGTTGTTAAACAGATCAACGGTATCGTTTAAGAAATAGCCCGCAGCATGAGGAAAGAACCGGACGCCCAACATGATATTCCTCCCTACAGACCGGATAGGAAGAGGTTTTATGATCTGCCCCCACAACTCAATAGGCGGAGTATTGACAAAGCCATCTTCGACAGCCGTTTGCCATTTACCCGCCCCCAGGTTAAATATAATTTCCATATAGCCGCTGGGAAAAACAGTATCCTCAAATAGTACATCTGACTCCGATTCATAGATGTAGTAACATTTCACATACTGCTTTAACCTGTCCCCCGGCCTGATCTCACTATATTTCATAGTCCCAAAGTTAATCAACCAAAAATAACCAGAATTGTACAAATCGGAACAATTTCCGAATTTCGATCCACTATGCTCCCCTGGAAATCCATCATACAAATACAAAAAGACAGCGACACACCCGTTTACCTGCAGATCGCGGGCGCGATGGCGCTCGAAATAAAAAGAGGCCACGTCGGACCTGGTGTGAAACTTCCAGGAACCCGCCTTTTGTCAGAAATGCTGACCATACACCGAAAAACCATCGTACACGCATACGAAGAGCTGGCAGCACAGGGATGGATCGAAATGCGGGCTTCACAAGGTAGCTTTACCAGCCGCGAAATACCCGAGATCAATCCCCGCAGGTTCACGGAAAAACAGGAAAAGCCCAACCGCTTCCCGGCTGAAACAGGTTACCCGATACGCAACAATTTTCTCGTCAAGACTCCCTCCTCTCCACTTCGCCATATCCAGGGTTTCCACGACGGACCCGATCCCCGGATGATGCCCATTTACGAATTAGCCAAGGCCTACCGCAGCGTCCTGTCAAAGAAGGTGAACCTGCGATATACCTCCTACGTAGAAACAGCCGGTGTGGAAAGATTCAGGAAGATCCTTTCGGATTATCTCAACTCCAGCCGCGGACTTCAGACGACCTTCGAGAACGTTATGATCACAAGAGGCAGCACGATGGGACTTTACCTCATCGTAAATACCCTCTTTTCCAAAAAGGACATCGTCATAGTTGGAGATACCAACTACTATTATGCCGACCACGTGTTCCTCAACGCCGGCATGCAGCTGGTCCGGGTCTGCGTGGACGACTATGGTATCGACGTAGACGCCATAGAAAAAATATGCCGCAGAAAAAAGATCAGCTCCGTTCACATCACCTCCCATCATCATTATCCTACCACCGTCACCCTCTCCGCTTCCAGGAGGATGAAACTCCTGTCCCTGGCCGAAAAATACGGGTTCGTGATCATAGAGGACGATTACGACTATGACTTCCATTATCTGAGCAGCCCTATCCTGCCGCTGGTCAGCGCCGACAAGAATGGCATGGTGATCTATATCGGCACCCTGAGCAAATCCATTTCTCCCGCTATCCGGGTTGGTTATGTGATAGCCCCGGTCAACCTGATACACGAACTTAACCGGCTAAGACAATTGGTAGACGCTCAGGGAGACCCTATCATGGAACTGGCAATCGCCGATCTTTTCCAGGACGGTAGTATCCGGCGACATATGAAAAAGGCGCTCCAGGAATACCACCGCCGCAGAGACTTTGTCAGCGCCGCACTCTGCGAACAGCTCGCCGGTAAGATCGATTTTAAAGTTCCGGATGGCGGTCTCGCCATTTGGGCAAAATTTCACCCCGCTATCCCCCTCCCTCTCCTCTCACAAAAAATGAAAGACCAGGGGATCATCCTGTCCAACGGCCTTATTCATGATACCGGCCCCCAATCTCTGAATGCTACACGGCTTGGTTTCGGATGGATGAATGAAAAAGAAGCCGAAAAAGCCATCGACATCCTTGTGTCCACTATAAGTTCGATGGTTAAACGATGATTTTGTTGACCAAACCGGACTACTTACTATCTTAAAACCGTCCTACTTGATAGTCCGATACTTTCATAATTTCGGGGAATAAATAGTAACCGTAAACAAGGAAATTATGAAAAAGATTATTCTGGCAACTTTCTCCCTTCTGTTTGCCCTGCTGGTCAACGAACCCGGTAAAGCCTTTGCTCAAAACCTCATCGCCACCCCGGCTGCTTATTATTCCACCAACGAAGAACAATTGGCTATCGGAGAAAAACTGCAACAGGAGTTCCATAAAAGCTTCCCCGGCGCCGAAAAGATAAACTGGCAGGAATCGAACAACGGATACCTCGTCAGTTTCGTTCAACACGGCATGATAGCCCGGATCAGCTATAAAAGAAATGGTGACTTTGTCAGTTCATTCCGCAACTACGGAGAGAACGAACTCCCCTATTACCTGGTCAACAGCTTGAAAAAGAAATATCCCGGTCAAAAGATTTTTGGCGTGACCGAGATCAGCACAACCTCCGACATCGGCTACTTCGTAAAGCTCGAAGGACCCAAACGCTGGATAACGGTATGCCTGAGCAAGGAAGGCGACTGGTTCGTCACCGACAGCTATCGCAAATCCAATTAGACGACATAAACATCAAATATCCAACAAATTCTTACCCGCGGTCAGCGGGTAAGTTTTCCCCTTCCACACCAGCTCCCCGGAGGTCCCAGCAGGCAAAACAACGGTTATCTTCCACTTCCCCTTCTCAAAAGCATAGGCAACAGCTACCTTCCCATTCGGATGTGGCACCTCCCCACTCACATTGACCAATTCCCCCAAATGCGGTTCGATCTTGATCTTCCTGAATCCCGGCGCATAGCTGTCAATCCCCAACACCGTTCTAAAAAACTCAATATTGGGACTGGCCCCCCACGCATGACAATCCGAACGGCTATTCGGCAGATCAGATACCTCCGCCCAGGTCGTCAAACCCATTTTTATGTTATCCCTCCAGATCCCCAGCCATTTGAGATAGTCGTTTCCAAAACCACCCTTCACCAACGCCTGGTGCAGATAATACTTAAAGTAGATGGTACACTGGGTTAAGCTACTATCCAGTAACAAACCCCTGCAAACCGCAGGCAGATCCGCCCCATCCACCACTCCCGCCAGCACCGCCAACGCATTCGCATGCTGCGAATAGACATCCTTCTCCCTCGTATCCGCATACAATTTCCGCGACGCATTCCAATACTTGGCCTGGATGGTTTTCTTCAATTGCCCCGCTTTCGACCGATACAAAGAGGCATATTCGGCCATCCCCAGGTGAGATTCCATCTCAGCAGCCCATTCATAAGCCATCAGCAGCTGCAAATCAAGGATAGCCGAGTTGCCATCACTGCCTTTTGGCGGCTGAGCAAAATCCCAGCCCTTCCCCCCTACCCAATCGATAAAAGTCCAGTAAGGAGTTCCCGCCAACGAACCATCAGCCCCCTGATATTTGCTAAAGAAATCCAATACAGCCCGCTCGCCAACCAGCTTATCACGGATAAAACGACTATCGGACCTGTACATCCAATAGTCATGCAGCACACCGATATACCACAAAGAGAAAGTGGATATGATCTGTGTACTATGCGTAGGCCACCGGCTTTGCGTTGCCCCCTCCGGTATCCGAGAATGATCCATCAGATTTATAGCATTCCGCGCCAACCGGTCGTCGCCGCTGTTGTAGTAGCTGACCATCGCCTGTATACGGGTGTCTCCGATATATTGTAGCTGCTCATAATAAGGACAGTCGAAATAGGTCTCCATCGCACAAAGCCGCGCAGTCCTCCACCCGACCTCCAGTATTTTTTTCATCTCAATATCATCCGTGTTCAACACCGCATTGAAAGTAAAGGGGTAGCCCGTAAATACCCCATAGATATCATCCACCACCAGCGGCTCGCCCTGTGTATGCACCGTTACCAGTATATAGCGAAAACTCCTCCAGTACAGCGTCGTATAGGATTGCCCCATACTCCCATCCGAGATCAGGCTATCCTTCCGCCCTTTAAATTCCTTGCCATCCACATCATTGCGATTACCCTTACGCTCACCATCATACAACGATTCAGCATACCGCATCGAAATACCCGCATCCTTCCCCTTACTAAAATTCAGAAAAATATAGGCGCTGGTCAGATAAGTTTGATCCAGCAAAAAAGACACCGTAGTATTCGCAGGGATCGTAACAGCAGTTTTCGTCGCAGGAAATGAAACAGGAAAGTCCAACCCCGTCGCCTTTCGCAACAACGGTATCCGCTGATACGTCAGCTCCATCTGCGGCAGTGACGAAGGCACCAGCATCCACCCAAATCCATCCCCCAACCCCTTGACACGCCCCTGAAATAGATTCGCAGCCAGCGGCCATCCACTATCATCAAGATCCCGATTCATCCACCCCTTTACCGATTGATTCATATCCACCAATTCCCCCGCACTGGCAGCAAAAAAACCCGTAACCGGCCGATACCCCCTGTCCCGGATACACTTCCAGCTGTTATTGGTATTTAATACCTCCTCAGCAGCAGTCTCGCCTTGTACAATAAAAGCCGTCCTTACCGTGATCTGCGCCTCCGGTCTGTTGTCCGCTTCATTATATACCAGCGCCGCAACAACATTCTTACCCGCCACAAGCCATGGCGCCAGGTCCACCGTTTCATAGTTCCAGTAATAGATATCTCCCCGCGCCGGCCCCAGAGAGACCAGCTTGCCATTCACATAGAGCTTATATCGGTTGTCAGCCGATACATGCACCACAAAACGAACCGGCTTGATCCCCAGGTCAATATTTTTCCGGAAATAATACACCCCATATTCATTACCCGGGTCATTCGGCGCAGCAATCCAATTGGCATTCCATGGCCTGTCCAACGGAGCCCCAACCGGAGTACCGACCGGAGCCCCAAACCAAGCCCCAGCAGAAGCCCCAACCGGAGCCCCAACACCAGTTAACCCACTCAATACCAGCAAAAAACAAAGTAAATTTTTCATTAAAAACAAAAATTAATTGATTTAATTTTAGGGGACTATGTCCAAATCGATCCTCAAAGAGGCGCCGCCACTAACGAAATCCGATTGCTTCTCTGTGTTTGCCAGATATAAAACAGAGTTTGACTTCCCCGTGCATTATCATGAAGAGTACGAACTCAACTTCATCGAAAACGCCCGCGGGGTCAAACGTATCCTCGGAGACAGCGTAGAAGAGATCGATGACCTGGAACTCGTCCTCGTCGGCCCCAACATCCCTCACGCCTGGTTCACCCACAAATGCAAAAGCGAAATATTCGAGATAACCATCCAGTTCCATAGAGACCTCTTTCATGAAATTTTCCTGAAAAGGTCCCAGCTAAGCACTATTCGCAACCTGTTCGAACAATCCCTGAAAGGGATCAGCTTCTCCCGGGAAACGATCCAAAAAATAGCCCCTCAGCTAAAAGAGCTCGAGTTCAAAACAGGCTTCGACTCCGTGATAGAGCTGATGTCCATCCTGAATCAGCTTTCCATGGCCACCGACTCCCGGGCCCTGTCGGGAGAAAAGATCTACAACGCCGACTACATCTATATGGACAGCCGACGCATGGAAAAGCTCATCGACTTTATGAATGCCAACTTCAACCGGCCGGTGCGCCTGGCCGAAGCAGCCGAGCTCGTAAGTATGGCAGAGACCGCCTTCAGCCGCTTTTTCAAGGCAAAGACCGGCATCAACTTCGTCGACTTCCTGAATGATATCCGCCTCGGACACGCCTCCCGGTTGCTCATCGATACAAAGACTTCGGTCGCCGAAATCGCCACTGCCTGCGGCTTTAGCAGCATCTCCAATTTCAACCGGACATTCAAACGCGAAAAAGGATTGACCCCAAAAGATTTTAGGGGCAAACACGGAAATGTCGGAGAACGAAGATTCTTTTGATATCATAAGGCCTTTATACGAATAGTATGTTTCCGGGGCTGATTAGCAGTATAGATCTCGGCTATCAACGCATCCATTTCCTTTTGCCAGCCTTCCCTCACCACAGCATAACGCGCCGCCCGGTAATTGTCCTTTTTGGAAGCTACAGCCCAGTTCTTCGTGGCAATCCTGTTCACCGAATCACTGGCCGCATCATTGTCGGCATATTGAAGACCGATCTCCGGGAAACATTCGTACTGCAGCCAGTAATAAGCCCTCAGCTTCGACTCCAAAGCCATCCGCTCCTCATTAAGCCAGAGAACAGACATAGCCTGATCATATTCCGGCGTATTCGTTAAAGTCGCCAGATCGATACCGGTAGCCAACTGCGCTCCCGTCCATTGACCGATTGGACGCCCATCTATCGTAAGAGCATAATTCCCTGCACCAAGCCCCCGTACCGTCAAGCGCTCCTTATTCATTTCTTCGTTAAAGGGAATCACCTTCAATGCCTCCGTCTGCCGGTGAGGATTCTCAAAGAGACGGGGGACGCTATCCTGCGGATAAGGCAGGGAGTTCGCCAGATAGTCGAACTGCAGCTCACCCGGAGCTGCAGAGTGAGCCCCACCCGTACTAACCGACAATGCCGAGATCTGGCAATTTTCAGACGTCTCCGTCTTCCCCGCCTTCGCATCGATGACCACATCAGCCACCGGCTTCCCTGCCAATCCCTGCTGTTTCAAAAAAAGCCAGGCCATCACAAAATGACCCGAATTCCCCGGATGGATCCGATCCGATCCCGTCAAAGTGAAAGTAGAGTCCTTCTTTTGCTCGCGCAGCGTGATCTCCGTCATAGGACGAAGAAAGTCGACAAAACCCCAATGCTCCTCCAAAGCAGCCTTCTCCTGGAAAGCCGCGATCTGCTGTATCGCCAGACTCTTCTTTGGAAAGTAATTCTTGGCGTTCTTGACAGTTTCATCATACAGCGACGAGCTGATCATTATTTTTTTCACCGAAGGATACTTCTTCAGCTTTTCCCGGATGCCTTCAAAATAATGCGCCGACTCTTTGACCCTCAAGGCCGCCGTTGAATCCGCATTCGCCGCCAGAAATTCAAAATAGCCGGAATCATTCATACCAAACGTCAGACAGATCGTCGTCGGTTTGCGGGCAATCACATCATCATCAAAACGATCCAGGATATTCTTAGCCCGATCACCGCCAATCCCCCCATTGTATACCGTGATCCGCCGGCCGGGGAAATGAAGCATATAATACAACCAGATATAAGACTCGTAATAACCCATCTCCGTAATGCTGTTACCCACAAATATGACCCGCTCCCCCGCCTGGAAAGGCGCCAGAGGCTGAACCTGTCCCTCACTTCTGCCAAAACCAACCAGCAGCACCAGCACCGCAATAAAAATTTTCTTCTTCATGTATGTTCTATTTAAATCGTAATGTTCTTATACCAAAACGAGGAATGGATAATTCCACAAACGGCTGTCCAGACTTTTCTTTCCTAATCGGCACTTCCCTTATCACCCGCCCATCCAGCCCCACCTCCTCCGCCCTCTCCGCCGCAAACCCCAGATATAGTTTCTGCCAGGAACCCGGCGCCTCCGCATTAAAGAGCCGTACCAACAGATCATTTCCCTCCATCCTCACCGACGATATCTCCAACCCCACCTGTTCCGGCTGCAGCAAAGACCGCCCCCCTTCAACACCCCCACTCATTCGCACGATCAACGGCTCATTCCATTTCGTTCCCTCCGCCCAGATCCCTGCCTGGTCCCATTTCCCGGCATGAGGTAGCCACGCATAGTTTATTTCCGTTGGGCCATCAATCTTATAGTCGCGATAAAAGATCCCATTCCCCGAGTACTGCACCGTCAGCGCCAGCGGAAAATCCCGCCCATGCCCATAACTGGTGGTATGATCACAAAACAACGCCATCCCATAATCGCCGGCACCATCTTCCACATCCACCCAATTCAAAAGCACATTATTTTTTATGCTGTCCCAACTGTTATAAAAGGTATTGTCAAGCCTGCTTTCCGTCACATCAAAAGGCGCATTCTTATAGACCTTCTGCCCCGCCAGCTGCAGCGGAAACAAAGCCAATAGCTTATAGCGATCATCATAATATGCCTTCCTAACGACTTCATTCTTTGGCACCTCAAAATATTCCCCAATAGCAGGATTCCCCTTCCAGTCAATTCTCAGCTGCATATCCACCCGCGGCTGCCCCTCCTGCACCGTCAGCACCTGCGTAAAAGGGCTGCCCGCGATCATCCCATTTATACTGAGCCTCACTTCCGCCGGCCCCTCCTCAAGGACTTTGATCTCCGCAGGAGCCTCCGTACTCGACCGGAACCCACCCGCATTGTAAAAATTCCCACGTAGCTCATTAAAGCCCTTCCCTTCGGCTACAAACTCCTTACCCCCAAGGGATTTCGCCACCCAGCTCGTGATAACCCCTCCCTTCGTTGCATCCAGCACGATGCGATACAGGTCAGTCTCAACCTGCCACAACCCGCCCGAAAGCTGCCTGACCTTCGCGCTACCCACAACCTTTTGCCCATTCTTAAGCCGGTAAGTCATATAACCCATCGATGGCACGTCCGCCTGAAAAAGTATTTCACCCACCCTCACCCATTCCTTTCTCCTAACCCCCGTAGTATTAAAAACCCGAACACAGGTCTTCCCACCAACACCCGACAATTGCCGCATCGCAACATCCATCACACTATCACAAAAAACATTCGTATTCCCCGTCCACTTCACCACCTTGTCCGCCCAGGTATCCCCCGCCTTCCCATTATAAGGCACGATCCAACAGTCATGATGCTGCGACAACAACAGCGTCCTCCATGCCCCTTCGAATCCCGCTTCCGGCCAGTCCAGCCCTTTCCACATATGACCCATCGCAGCCATCTTTTCAGCCACCACCACCTTATTCTCCGAAACCCTCACCTCCCGGGCTATCCGCTGTAAAACCTGCGCCCCCCACATCAATCCAACCAACACGTCTTCCTGCGAAAACCGCCAGTCCTTATCCGCCTTACCAGTTGAAATATTCTCCACATAACCTCTCCATGTCTCATACTTAGTCGGCGTGTAAAAATCTCCCCGCAACCACGGCCCAAACTCCCACCCCGCATCCTGCAAACACATCCCCACCGGATGCTGTATCCCCGCATCAAAGGCCTTCCCCACATACTCTTTGCTATTAGAAGAAGCAATCGTCTCCCAGATACTCCTGGGCTTCAGCGCTTCCATGTCATAACGCGGTACCGTCAAAATACTACTCCCATCCGGCCCAACCCAATTCACCAACTCCCCTCCAAAAGCCCGCGTATACCCACCCCAGCAGGTATTCGGATTCTTCAGCGAAGCATATTTAAAGCCATAAGATCGAAGGATCTGCGGTAACGCACTCGTAAAACAAGGTTCCTCCGAGGAATAAGTGGAGAAGACCATCAAAGGAAAATGCCGCCTCAATTTCTTCATACCATAATACAACTGCCGTATGATACTCTCCCCCGAGATATTGTACATATAACTCTGCCCATAGGCTGGATTGACATATTCGATCCGCCCCTTCGACGACTGATCGGCCAACAGCTGTTGAAACGCCGCATAAGAAACCGGGTCCTTTACCGCGATCGTATCCCAGGATTCCGGTTCCAGCTCCAGGTTGATCTTCCAGTCCGGATACTGCCCCAGCTTCTCCACCATGAACTTCGTCTGCCAGCCAGGCAGATGACCATATATCCCACCATGGTATCCATCGATAAAATAAGCCGTCTGCGCAAAGCAAGAGCACCTCAAAACCAAAAGCACCCCGATAAATACAGTCCTCATCATTTTGTTTTTATTTCCGGTTCCGGCCAGCTATCAGTACGAAAAGGCAGCACAGGCCAACCTTCCCCATTCTGCAAATGCGTGACCGGGTAATTCGTAAAAGCATATCGCACGGCAACCGGTTTCCGGACAGCAGCAGACCAAACACGGACCCTATTCCCATCAATAGTCACCGAAGCCGGGTAAAATACCCGATCCTCGCCCGAGATCATAAAGTACGCAGGAGCAGATCCATCATCCGTTCGAAGACCTCCCGATGTCGTTCCCGGCTCAAAATAGATCACCGCTTCCTTCCCCCTGATCTCCATATGCTGATACCGCGGCCCGCGATAGACAATATCCGACAAGCCATAAATACGATTCAACGCCGTCTTTGCCAATCTCACCCCGATAGGTTTTTTATTATGCGGATGAAGATTCTTCGCCTCACCCACATCGATCGTAGTGACCATAGCTGTATTATTTAACAAAGCAACCTTTTCCTGCGCCTCCCGAAAAAAAGCATAGTCCGCCAACGTTGGATCTTCCTTGTCCAAAAAGAATGGCGCCACCTGCACATAATAAAAAGGCAGATCCCCCTGACCAAAACTTTCCCGCCAGCTTTTTATCAACGTCTGTGTGAGTCTCGTATAGCTGTCCCTCTCCAGACGATTGGATTCTCCCTGGTACCAGCAGATCCCCCGGATGGAATATCGCCGCAACGGATAGATCATCGCATTGTACAGGAGAAAAGGACGCGTAACCTTTTCAAAGCTAAAACCGCCATTGATCACTTCCTTCGACCTCGGACTGTTCAGATACGGTTCTAAATAAACCCGGTCAAGCATTGTATCCGCCGCCAACACCTCCTCAGGTACATAGGCCTGCGCCGCTGAAGCGCCAATACCGGAGAAGATGATGCCCACCGGCACATTCAGCACCTGCTGCAGCTCCCTGCCAAAATAATAACCTACCGCACTAAAGCCACGCACCGTCACCGGAGTACATTCCATCCACTTCCCCTTTATACTGTCTATCGGCGTGGCGCTAAAGTTCAAGTCCACATTCAGCAGACGCAGATTCGAAAACTGAGCCGCCGCAACCTCCCGCGTAGAGTCCGTCACCTCCTTCATCGAAAACTGCATATTCGACTGCCCGCTGCAAAGCCACACCTCCCCGATCAATACATTCGTCAGACTGATCCGCGAAGCCCCGCTCTCCACATCAAGCCTGTGCGGCTTATAGTCCCCCGCCTTCACAGCAGGCACCATAATGACCCCAAGGAACTGCCCATCCACACCCGCCTTCACAGCAACAACACCCCCCATCCAGTCGGCCCTGATCTCCACGACAGCACCAGCTTCCGCCCTGCCCCAAACACAAAAAGAATGATTCTGCTGAACAACCATATTGCTCTGAAGCCCGCTCCCCAATTCCAATCCCATCGAAGATCCCCTCATCCCCAACCCCACAAAAACAAACAAAAAGAATAGTTTCTTCATCATTTACTTATTATAAGACGACAACGAAAAAGGTTTATCTCCATCCAAAATACCCCGGTCATACGCCGGCTTATTACTCATTTCAAACCGCAGCGTCCCGCCATTCATAATATCCTCATGCCTGATCCAGTTATGCGTATATACTTTCCC